>Ga0209542_10008254_pt1 | contig 19506 bp, 24 predicted proteins | sample RifCSPhighO2_01_FD_184028 | JGI IMG/M metagenome (GOLD analysis project Ga0209542, IMG submission 184028) | Soil microbial communities from Rifle, Colorado - Rifle CSP2_plank highO2_0.1 (SPAdes) (version 2) | ecosystem: Environmental > Terrestrial > Deep subsurface > Rock core/Sediment ...
AAGTGATTGTTTGAGTTTTCAGTTTTATCCGATTTAACGAAAGTGACAATGGAAAGAATCTTCGGAAATGAACGCAGAGAATGCACCTGCAAGGCGAGAAAAATATTTTGGCTAATCAGTGTTATGTCTCCTCAACAGAGTTTTTAATGAAATGTAAAAATGAGGTTGAGGCAAGGAGCGAAGCGACGAAGAGTTTTCTGGGCGAGGGCTAGTTTTTAGTCGTCGTTAGGGGCACTTTTTCTCTAAAACCAAAAGATATATAAATAAGCATATCTTACTGTAAGGAAGTAAGAATTAGGAGGTAAAAGAAAAATGGCAGTTGAAATGGTGAAAATGTCTTCAAAAGGGCAAATAGTCATTCCCAAAGATGTAAGATCAGAAATCTGTGCTTCAGAAGGAACTATGTTTGCAGTCATTAGTGGGAGAGACAGTATAGTTCTAAAGAAGGTTGTAATACCCTCGAAAGAAGAGTTAATTTGCGAACTTAAAGAGATAGCAAAGGAAGGAAGAAAAAGATTAGAAGCAAAAGGCATTAAAGAAGCAGACATAAATAGTATAATACAAAAAAGAAGAAAAAGATGATAGTAAAAGTTGTATTTGATACTAATGTGTTAATATCTGCTACTCTATGGGATAATAGTGTAGCTCAAAAATTTTTATTTAAATGCATAAATGAAGATATTCAAATTTTTTCTTCTCAAGATATAATTGAAGAATACAGGAGAATTCTAGCAAGAGATTTTGATTATAATGAACAAGAAATCGGAGAAATACTTGAAATGGTTCTTCAATTTTTGACTTTAGTAAACCCAATCAAAAGAATTGAGATTGTTAAAGAAGATCCTGAAGACAATAAGATTATAGAATGTGCTTTAGAATCTGGAGCAGGATATATTCTTTCTTATGACAAACATCTTTTGAATTTGAGAGAATTTAAAGGTATAAAGATTATTAGACCTGAAGAAGCAATTAAAGAAGTTTAATTTTTTGCAATTTTCCACAAATATGAAAAATATGCTTTGTTTTCTTCTGCAATTAGCTTATTTTGAATTTCTATAACTTGCGGAATTTCATTCATCGTAAAAAGATAAGCTATATATTCTCCAAAGATAACTGTTGTTGCTAAAGTTGGAAGTTCTTTAAGAAATCTATTCTTACCTAATCCAAAAAAAAAGTTTTAACAAATCACTTCCCTTGAACTTTTCATTCCATATCCCTTTATACTCTATTTTTTAGAAGATTTTTGTTTTTTTAATTCTTTTAATAATCTTTCTAAAAATATTTGAGAGATTAAATCTTCTGAATGCTTCTGTTTTGAGAGAATAATATTAGATGGACCGCCACTAAGAATATATAATTCTTTTATTTCTCCTTTATTTATTTGGTTAAACAAATTAAAATTAAAATATAGAAAAGTGCCCCTCATAAAATTTCTGAACGAAGTGAAGACTATATGTGCGAAGCATTGCCCGAGCCCAGAAAATTAGACATAACCGTTGTTAGACACCCTGACCTCCAAATTTTAGATAATCCTATTATCGTTAAGAAATTTGAGAGTTGGAAGGCACGAGTGGAAAATCCTCTTTAAATTAAATATATTTTCCCTCCTGTGAGTATCTTGACGTTAGGAAAGATATTGTGTATAACGATGTTATATACCTTTTTTGTTAAAAAAAGCAAAAACTTAACTTGAAGCCCTTCTGTAAAGATTTTTTAGCGGAAAGATTATGTTTTTGAGTAAGAAAAATTATTTTACTTTTTATTTTTATTATTATAAAATAATTTCCCCGAACAAAGTGGAGGGTGAGTGAGTATAAGGAACGAATTCTTATTGTATATAACACACTTTAAACAGATTTCCTATTATTTTGATGTTTTAAGGCTTATAGTCCTTGTTTTCTGACAACGACTCTGGAAATTTTGTGCATATTTCCCCTTGATTAGTTGTATTTTCCTTATTTTATGCAAATCGTAATATATAAAAGCAGTTCATACTTATATATTTTATGGTTTATTTTCCAGTAGATATAGAAAAATCCATTGCAAAGGAATGCAAAAGAAGAGGTTACAGCGAGAAAACAATTAAAAGTTATATTTACTGTATAAACGGGTTTCTTAAATACACAAAAAAATCATTGGATAAAATCAGCAAAAAAGATGTAAGATTATTCTTAGAACATTTATCTGAGAAAAACAAATCAGGAAACACGATGAATTTATATCACATGGCAATTAGGTTCTTGTTTGAAGATGTTCTTAACAAGAGAATTTGGATAGATATTAAGTACAGTAAAATTCCTAAAAAAATTCCTATTGTAGTATCAAAAGAGGAAATAAAAGATCTGTTTAATGCCATCAAAAATTCAAAGCATAAATTGATGATTCAAATAATGTATTCAGCTGGCTTAAGAGTAAGTGAATTGATAAATCTAAAAATCAATGATTTAGAGATAAACAAAGGTTATGGCTTTGTGAGAAAAGGAAAAGGAAGCAAAGACAGAATGTTCATAATAGCAGATTCTTTGAAGGAAGATATTAAAAAATTCATAGGATCAAAAAAACTAAATGAGTTTGATTATTTATTTACCGGAAGAAAAGGAAGAATGTACAATGCAAGCAGCCCAAGGCAGATCATCAAGAATGCTACAAAGGTTGCAAGAATAAATAAAAGAATTTCATGCCATACATTAAGGCATAGTTTTGCAACACATTTAATTGAGAATGGATATTCAATATCAGAAGTTCAGGCTTTATTAGGACATAAAAGCCCTGAAACAACATTTGTTTATGTTCATGCTGCTTCTCCAAACATGATAAAGGTTAAAAGCCCTTTAGATGAATTATAATAATGCCTCTGTAACTCAAACTGGGAGAGTATCTCTTTCGTAAAGAGAAAGTTGTGGGTTCAAATCCCATCAGAGGCTTTTCAAAAGATTTAAAAGAATAGTCTAAGTACAATTTATTATGCTAAATAAAAAAAAGAAGAGAAAACCTTTATGGAAAGCTTATAACAAGAAACATCCTGACAGGAAGCATGGAAAGAGAGCTTTCAGAAAGAAAAAAGCTGCTTAATAATGTGGGAGTGCCGGAGCGGTCAAACGGGCAGGTTCCATTGCAGATTACTACAATGGATGCTAAACTTAAGTCCTAGGAAGAAATCCTGTGGCTTAGTGCCTACGCAGGTTCGAACCCTGTCTCCCACAATCTATCTTCTTGTAGTTCTCGTGGTATTTTTTTATGGTATTAAGTATATATTTTTTTGATTTAAAAGAAAATTAAATAGGAAAATTATAGAAAAAATTTAGTAAAAATTTAAATTAGGTTTTAAAATATATTCCTAATATATTCCTTAATCTATACTCATCAAAAATTCATGATCTTCCGGATAGTGATATTTCACTTGAGATAGTTCCTCAGAATTGACAGAAGTTAAGTGTCTATAAAATCTAAAAGCTTTGAGACAATCTAAACACTGATAAATTTCACCATTTTCCATTTCTTTTTTTGGAGGAAGATTGTGAACTCCAATAATGCATTCAAAAGTAAGAGATCTTGGATCATTTATATTATGATAAGGTATCCCTCCTCTTCCAGAATTAGCAAGCCAAAATCTCTCTCTTAGTTCTTTTGTAAGTAACTGTGAAGCAGTTTTCTTAAGTGATTCCTCAAGTGGGACTTCTCCTCTATCAATTGTTATCCACTCCCCAGTTTTTCTATCTATTTCTTCAACCATATATTAAAAAATATGAAAAAGATTATAAAACTGACCTATCTTCCCGCCTATTCTTACACCTCTTCCAACATCTGAATTCATAATACTAAAAGCACTTTTCATAATCAAAAATTTAGATACTTTTAAAAGATAATTTCAATTCTAAAAAGTATGCCCCAGTGGCTCAGCATGGTAGAGCATAAGTTTAGAACTGCTCATTTCCTTGGTATCTGAGCCAAACAGGAAAAGGTCGTGAGTTCAAATCTCATCTGGGGCTTTTCAAAATCCTTTTATACTAATTCAATTTAATTTTAACACATGGAAGAAAAAGAAATTAACATCAAAGGGGAATATAGCAAATTAAAGTACAAACTGCCTGAATTTGAGGAGATTAATGAAGACTTCGAACTTGAATTTATAAAAGACAAGCCATTCTTAATAAGGCAGATAAGAAGAAGAATTAATGAGAAGGTAATATTTTTCTGCAGGATTATAGAGGGATTGTTATATCCAACGCAGCAGCACATAATTAATGTAACAGAGCTAAAAAGCTTCTCTGATGAAGAGAAGAAACAGCTTGAAAAAATATATAGGGAATTGATGTACTATGAAAGGGAATCCTTATTATTAGATGTCATACCAAATGACAAAAAAGAAGTGAATTATATAAACAATGTCTTTGATTTCTGGAAAAAAATAAGAAAACAGATGGAGAATATAGTCAGGGTTATGCAGGATTCATGGAAGAAAGAAAATACTGATATAGAAAAAAATAATTATTTTGGATGAAAGATGAGGCTGATTATTTTCGGACCGCCAGGAGCTGGAAAGGGAACACAGTCAAAGCTAATAGCAAAGAAATACGGATTAAGGAATATTTCTGTCGGTGATGTTCTAAGGAAAGAAGTAAAGAGAAAAACAAAATTGGGATTGAAAGTCAAGCCATACATCGAGCATGGTGATCTTGCTCCTGATTCCATAGTATATAAAATAATCAAGCCTTACCTATCAAGAGGAAATTTCATCATGGATGGTTTTCCAAGGCATATGAGCCAGGTCAGATTAATCAGGGAAAAAATAAATGCTGCAATACTTCTTGACTGCAACAAGGAAGAGATTACCAGAAGGCTGCTAAAAAGAAAAAAATTACAGCACAGAAAAGATGATGATGAGATAACAATACAATACAGGTGGCTGATCTACAAGAAAAAGACTTTTCCTGTCATAGAGCATTACAAAAAATCAGGGATATTAATCACTGTAGACGGCAATCCCGGAATCAAAAAAGTTTTTAAAAACATCACAGAAAAGCTGAATGAATTATTCTAAAAAATCCTTTTCTGCCATCATCCTTTCATTGATCTCATTCCTTAAGTTTATATTAAACAATTTCTCAATGTCTCTTGGGTGGTTGCTCAACAGCCATGCTAATTTTATGTATGCTGCTTCTAAAGTCAGATCCAAATTATTTCCTATCAAGAAATTTTTTATTTTCCTGCCTGTTGAATAAACATTCATGTTGATGCTGCCAAATATGCACTGTGTTACAATAACTTTCGGAATCTTTAATTTTTTTAATTCATTGAAGAATCTTTCATTTTTGTTTTCTATGGGAATATGGCCAATTCCAGTGCCTTGAATAATCAAGCCATCAAAATTCTTGAATTGAGAAACTTCCTCTGCATGCATGTTTGGATGCGTTGTTAAAATCCCTATTTTTAATTTTTCATTGAATAATTTCAATTTTAATTTTCTTTGCTCTTTATTATAATTTTTATTAAAGAAGGTTATTTTTTCTTTTGATATTTCTGCTATTGCACTTGTGTTTATTGCTTTGAATGCATCTCTCCTTGAGGAATGCATTTTCTTTGTCTTTGCTGCAGGAAGGATAAAGCATGATTCATCGTCCATTGAGGAGTGCATGCAAATACCTATATCTTTGAAATCTGTCTCTAGAATGAATTTAACTGCAAGATACAAGTTCAAGAAAGAATCTGATGAAGGCCTGTCTGAAGATCTCTGGGAGCCAACAAGAATTACTGGCAAAGATAAACCCTCCAAGGCAAATGACAATGCTGATGATGTATAAGCTAAGGTATCTGTGCCATGGGTAATTATTATTCCTCTTGCATTTTTTATTTTTTCAATTTCTCTTGCTAGCTTATTATAATGCTGAAACCTGAAATTTTCAGATAATTCATTGAATACTAATTTTGACTCTATATATGCCAATTCTTTCAGCTCTGGATATTTATCAAGCAAATCTTCTGGAGTGAACAAGGAAGAGACTGCACCAGTTTCGTAACTTACACGAGATGCAATTGTCCCCCCTGTATGCAGGATAAAAATCTTTGGCAATGATTTGTTTTGTTTTATTTTTGTCCTTGTTTTTCCTGATGAGTTTTTGCTTAAATTCTTAATTGAACTTATGCTTTTCTCGTCGATAGATATGTTATAGCCTGAATTCAATTTCAAAATCATTTTATTATCTTTTGAATGAATAAACCTGCCTTTTATTTTCTCTTTTTTAGTAGAAACTTCTATGAAATCACCTGTCTTTTGTCTCATAAAATTAGATTAAGAGATAATGTTAAATAATATTTATATAGTAAAATATATATATTGCATTTCAAAAAGATTTAAATATAAGTTAAGTATTTTAAAGTTTATAAAATTTAAGAAAACGATTTTTGACTTTAATTGGCGTTGAAGTCAAAATATGTGGCGTTTTTTGGCTTGTAAGTTTTGACTTACTTTGAATCAGTTTATTGGCGTTCAACTAATTCTAAAGAGTAAGATACAATACTTAAATATAAAGATTATTTAAGTAGAAAATATATATTAAAAAATATACATCCAAAAAGGAGGGGGTATAAAAAAATGGACTTCTTGGTAAAGAACGCAATGGAAGGATTAAAGAATGCAAACTTTGAGAATATAGAGGTAGGTAAGGCAAACATAAAGGTTTTTGGTGCTGGCGGTGCTGGCAATAACATGGTCTCATGGTTATACAAGAAAGGAATTCAGGGTGCAGAAGTAGTTGCATGCAACACAGACAAGCAGCATCTTGACATTTCTGAAGCTGATTACAAATTCCTGATAGGAACTACATTAACAAAAGGACTTGGATGCGGAGGCTTCCCAAACAAGGGAACTGAAGCTGCAAGAGAAAGCCTACAGGTTATTAGGGATCATTTGAAAGGAGCAGACATGGTTTTCATATGCGCGGGCATGGGCGGAGGCACAGGAACTGGAAGCGCACCCATAATCGCACAGGTAGCAAAAGAGATGGGCGCTATTGTAATTGGAACAGTAACAATGCCATTAGACATTGAAAAGGCAAGAGTAGACAAGGCTGAATTCGGATTGCAACAATTAAGAGACAAATGCGATACAGTAATTGTAATTGACAACAATAGGCTAGTTACTATTGCAGGAAACTTGCCATTAAGGCAGGCATTTGCAGTTGCAAATGAGCTTGTTAGCACAATGATTAAGGGTATTGTTGAAACCATAGCAGTTCCATCATTAGTTAATCTGGATTATGCAGATGTAAAGGCAATAATGAGCGAAGGCGGAGTGTCAGTCATTGGCATTGGAGAAAGTGATACTGCAAATAGAGTAGATGAATCAGTAAAGAGAGCATTGTCAAATCCTTTATTGGATGTAAGCTATGAAGGAGCAACAGGCGCTTTAATACATATCAGCGGTGGTGAAGATTTAACTCTAGATGAGGTTAACAGAGTAGGCGAGATTGTTACAGAAGCTCTAGACCCAGATTCACAGGTAATTTGGGGAGCAAGAATTAGCGAAGACATGAAAGGAAAGATAAGAGTAATGACAATAATAACCGGAGTAACATCACCATACGTGCTTGGAAAAGCTGATGTTCGACAACAAGTAAAATCTCAGCAGAGATTTGGTCAAGAACTTGGGATTGAAATGGTAAGGGCTTAAATCCTTCTTAACCCCCTGTGATAAGGCCCTTATCTTTCTTTTTTTTTATTTTTTTGATAAAGCTTATATATTATGTTTATTTAGATTTTATATGAAGAAAACATCTTTCTTGATTCTTGGAATTATTTTTTCATTAATTCTCATTTTAGGTTGTACCCAACAAGATGACAATCCATCAACAAATGAACCTAAAGTTGTTACAGCTAAGCTAATGTTAGTCGAAGGGGGAAATTTTTCTTCTTTTTCAAATTATTATGAAGGTCGCCTAACATTATTGAACACAATAACTGGTGAATCTTATTCAATATTCACCTGTTCTGATAGTTGGGACTGGGTTAAAAAAGATTCCTGCTATAGATTTGATATTAATGGAGTAAATAAAAAAATTGAATCAAACAAATATTCTGCAGAATTAAGCGGATGTTATGTTGGTTCCTTAGAAGAAGTTAGCTGTTAAAGATCTTATCTTTAAGAAACTCCATACCTGTTAAAACTCAAAGAATAATTCAAAGAATTTCTCTTGCTTGTTTTTTTCTCGCTGGAATAACCTAAAGTGATTATGCAATAAGGCTCTATATCATCAGGCAACCTTAATACTCTCTTGACTGCATTTTCATCAAATGCCGAGATGAAGCATGACTTAACTTTCAATGAAAAAGCCATGAGCATTATATTTTCTGCTGCCAGAGAAGTCTCCTGGACTGCATACAGATTGTATTTATTAGGATAATACTTATTCAACTTCTTCAGATCAGAGCATACAACAATAAATACGGGAGCCTGCATCATCCATCTTTGATCCAATGAAGCTTTTGTGAGCTGCTCTTTCACATCTTCTTTGCTTACAACCACAAATTTCCATGCCTGCAAATTTCCTGCATTTGGCGCTTTTATTCCAGCTTCAAGAATTTTGTTAAGAGATTTATCTGAAATTTTTTTAGTTTTATATGTTCTGCAGGAAAATCTTTCTTCTATTGCTTTTGATATGTTCATTTTTTATGATTTTTTAATATTTTTTCAATTTCTTTTTTTAATTCTGGCAAATCATCCTTAATAACATTCCAAACTTTTTCTATATCAACTCCAAAATATGCATGAGTTAAAACATCCCTCATTCCTGCAATTTTTCTCCATTCTATATTAGAATACATTTTTGACAGCTTCCCCAATAATTTCAATTCTCCTTATAATTGCATCCTGAATTTTTATATCTTTTGTTAATTTTTCTTTTGTTAATCCTTTTGAATACTTATTTATTTTTTTTATATCATATACAATATCCTCTAAAAATAAGGATTCATCTCTTTTCATAATATTCTTACCTCTTCTTTTAATATTCTTTCTTTTAACAGAGGATGAATTGCCCTATAACTCAATAAGTCAACTTTTTTCTTTAATTTTTTCTCTAATTCAAATTGAATTCCAACAAATCCAAAACCAATGCCTTTTGGAGGCTGTATTAAAATGTCTATATCACTATTTTTCTTATTTTCTCCCCTTACATAGCTTCCGAATATTCCTGCTTTGGCTACCCCATACTTCTTCAAAATAGGCAATGCTTTCAGCTTTATCCTTTCAATTCTCTTGTTCATATTTATTTCAAGTTTAGTTTATATTTAAGGTTTTTGTTAAATTATTTGACGACAAAAGATACGCATATCTATAAACAACAATGGTTACGTTTTCCGTGATTAGAATTGTGTTTATCTGAAGACAACTTTATGCATTACTTATGTCATTAACTAAATATAGCATAATTAATAATATTCTTTCCTTTTAGATAATATTTAAAAATGTTTAATCTGTTAATAATTCCACATGGCTAAAATATCTGGAAATTTATCTGAAAGTTTAAGTGAGTATTTGATACTTCCATCATGGGTTAAAGTTCCTCCTGAAGAGGTTTCTCTTGTATCAAGACTTAGCTCAATCTCCCTACAATACCCATTTATGCTCATGGAGGGAAAGTTATAAAAAAATAAAATGCCAAACACAATAGTAATAGGAGCGCAATGGGGAGACGAAGGCAAGGGAAAAATCATAGATACACTTTCAGAAAGATATAATGTTATAATAAGATACCAGGGAGGATGTAATGCCGGACATACTGTTATAATTGGAGATAAAAAGTACATACTTCATTCAATCCCTTCAGGAATATTAAGGCAAGGAGTATTAAATATAATCGGAAATAATGTTGTTATTGATCCTCTTAAATTTTTAAAAGAAATTAATGATCTTAGAAATGTTGGGTTAGAAGTCAGCCCTGAAAATCTTAGAATTTCTGATAAATGCCACCTTACATTGTCATACTTAAATAAACTTGATGAAGCTACTGGGAAAAAGGTTGAAACCACTGGAAGGGGAATAGGTCCGACATACACTGATAAGACAAAAAGAATAGGAATAAGAACTTTTGATCTGCTTGATTTGAAAAGATTAGAAGGAAAAGTTAGAGAAAACACAGAGTCTACAAATTATATGCTAAAATATTGCAATGCTACCGTGTTAAATGTTGATGAAGTTATGGAGGGATTATCAGAAGCAAGTGAAGGAATTATCCCTTTTATTCATCCAAACATAGGAAGTTTAATTTTAGGATATGATGGAAGTCTGCTTTATGAAGGTGCTCAAGGAACACTCCTTGATATTGATCATGGAACTTATCCTTATGTTACAAGTTCAAACCCCACAATAGGCGGAGCATTTACAGGAACAGGAGTTTATGTAAATTTGGAAAATAGAATCGGGATATTAAAAGCATATACAACAAGGGTTGGAAATGGTCCTTTCCCAACAGAGCAAGATAATGAAATTGGGGAAAGACTTAGAAAAATGGGTGGAGAATTTGGAGCTACAACTGGAAGACCAAGAAGATGTGGTTGGCTTGATTTATTTATTGCAAAATATTCCATAATAATAAATGGGTTTAACCAAATAGCCTTAACAAAACTTGATGTCCTTGATCAGGAAGACACAATAAAATTATGCATTAAGTATGAATTAAATGGGCGCGAAGTAAGGTTTGAAGATTTTACAATAAACAGAATTGAAGAATATACTCCAGTATACAAAGAACTTCCTGGATGGAAAAAAAATATAAGTGAAGCAAGAAAAATAGGATACCTTCCAGAAAATGCAAGAAAATATATTGGATTTATAGAAGATTATCTTGGGTCCAAATTACAATGATTGGGGTCGGAGCAAGAAGAGATCAGATGATAATATAATTTTTTTCTAAAAAGATTTATATAAACAAAAAGATTTGATTAATCATGGCTTCACAATGGATTTTGTATGCATTACTCTCTGCATTGTTTGCAGGATTGGTTGCAGTATTCAGCAAGATTGGTCTAAAAAATGTTGATACAAACTTAGCAACAACTGTAAGAGCGTTCATAATGTTCTCATTCTTAGTTATGATTATATTAATCCAAAAGAGATTTTCACTGATAACACAATTTAAAACAGGAGATTACATATTTATCATCCTGGCAGGAATTGCAGGAGCATTATCATGGCTGTTCTACTTCATTGCACTGAAATCAGGAGAAGCAACCAAAGTTGCATCATTAGACAGGTTAAGCATTGTTTTTGTAATGGTTTTTGCCTTGCTATTCCTCGGGGAGAAATTCAGCATCAAGGTACTATCTGGGGTCGTATTGATTGTCATTGGCGCAATCTTAATGGTAATCTAAGAAAAGAAAGCAATAAAAATCACCAATGCAGCAATTAGAAATATCAATAATTTCACTATGAAATTTGTTGTCTTCACCAGGAAATTAATTATCAGGAACAATGCAACAATTACCAATACTGGAACTAAATTCATATCAATAAAAGCATTACAAAATATATAAAGTTTTTCAGGGATAAATTTTTAAACTTCATGCTATTACAAAATTATATGGAATTAAATTTAAACAGGATTTCATTAGTTCTCAAGAAACTTAGCACAAAAAATTATGACAGGAAAGAAGAAAGCTTTGATTTGGTGCTTTCGCTGAATGCAAATGGAAATGATGAAACAATCTCAAAGAGATACAAATATAACGGAAAGCCTGAAGAGGTGGCTGCTGACTTCATGAAATTCATAAAAGGCAGATACATGCACAATGACATGTCTGACAGTGTTTTAGAGCACAATCTTGTGGTGATAAGCAAATTTGAGGAAACAGAGGAAAAATTGTTTAATTTCATAAAAAGAATAAATGACAGGATAAAGGATTTCAAGAATTACAGGACAAGCATGAGCTATTTCGAGATGAACAACACAATGAACAGCTTAAGCTTCAATTTTTAAGATGAAACAATCAAACATAACTGGAATAATCGCAATCATTGTGGTTTTGGGGATAGTCACATTTGGAGTCTTGAAATTTTCTGGACTGACAAACAGCAATGAAAAAACAATAGATGTAAGCGAGACAGCAACAATAACCAAGCCAGCTGACAGGCTGATTTTAAGCGTTGGTGTTGAAACACAGGCAGAAAGCGCAAGCGAAGCTGAAGATAAAAATAAAGAAATAAGCAATGCTATTTATTCCGGCTTAATTAGTTTGGGATTAAATGAGGAGGAATACTCAACTGAAAGCTATAATGTCTATCCAAATAAGAACTGGGAAAACGGGGGAGAAATAACAAACTATAATGTAATTCACACAATAAAAATAGATACAGAAAAATTAGAGCTGGCCGGAGAGATTCTAGATACAGCTGTTGAAAACGGAGCAAACAACATTTATGGACTGCAGTTTACATTAAAGGAAGAAACAGAAAAATCAGCAAAGGAAGAATCTTACAGGAAAGCAAGCGAGAATGCAAGAATAAAGGCTGAGTCAATTGCCCAGGGTTTAAATGTAAAAATCACTAAAATAGTAAAGATAACTGATACAAGCATAAATTATATTCCTTATTTAAAGGAAGTTGCTTATGCTGATGTTGCTGCAGGAAGCTCTGGGATAAACATACAGCCAGGAGATGTTACTGTGACTGCAAGCGTGAGCATAATCTATGGGTTCAGATGAATGCACCAACCGGGATTCGGACCCGGGTCACGACCTTGGCAAGGTCGCATTCTGCCACTGAACTATTGGTGCAATAAATTTTTTCCTTCATAAACTAAAAGAAGTTGGTTTAAAAGTTTTTTTATAGATAATTTTATATATATAAAAAAGATATTTATATAATGAAAGTAAACAAAAAACATTCAAGTTATTTCTTTCTTGTCCTGTTCCTCATAATTGCAATAATATCATTTTTTGTGATAAAGGAATTAATATTTGCGATATTATACAGCACCGTCCTTGCATTCTTCTTTTATCCACTATACAAGAGGATAAACTCTTTTTTGAAAGTAAACTGGATCTCAGCAGTCATTGTGATTTTACTGATAATATTCATAGTGACTATACTTCTTGTGTTTGTCTCAAACCAGCTTGTGAAAGAAAGCCTTGAAGTTTACAGCTCTGTGAGAAATCTTGACATAGAATTAGCCCCTTTTATAAAAGAGGGCCTGCAGAACATAATGATAAGCCTGAACAAAATAGCAACTGATTTCCTGTTTTCACTGCCTGCAAGACTGCTGAGCATATTTGTGAGTTTATTCCTTCTATTCTATTTTTTGATTGATGGAGAGAATTTGCTGAAAAACTTCAAGAAAATCCTTCCCCTGGATGAGCAAAGAAAGAATGAGTATCTTAATGAATTCAAGAATGTTTCATACAGCGTTATTTACGGCTCTGTTCTTACTGGAATCATAATTGGTGCATTGTCAGGAATAGGATTTTACATATTTAAGGTAGGCTCTCCTGTATTATTGTCATTCATTGTAATGATACTTGTTATCTTGCCAATTGTTGGAAGCGCTTTGGTATGGCTTCCTGCAGCAATAATGAAGATGGTAAACGGAGATAATGTCAATGGAATCGGGCTCATAATATACAATGTAATATTAAGCATATTTGGGATGATGCTGACTTATAAATTAGTAAGCAAAAAATCAAAAATGCATCCAGCATTAACCCTTCTTGGAGTGATAGGAGGATTAAAATTCTTCGGGTTTATAGGAATAATATTCGGGCCTTTTGTACTGGCCTTATTCATAACAATGCTGAAGTATCTTGCTTTTGAAAAATGAGACTGAAAATTAAGGATATTAACTTTTCAACAGGCGGTCCTTTTGTTGCTGTAATGAACAAGAAGGATGCTGATGAGATAGATTTGTATTCTGGGGATAGAATTTTGATAAAAAAGAATGGAAAGCAGATAATTTCTGTTATTGACTTGTCAGAAGACCATGATATAAAGAAAGGAGAGATTGGATTATTCAGGGAAGTGTCAAATTACTTGAATACAAAAAAAGGATATGTTGACATTAATCTGGCTAAAAGGCTGAAAAGCCTGGCTTACATAAAGAAAAAACTAGAGGGAAAAAGGCTTGATAAAAAGGAAATTTTTGAGATAATAAAGGATGTCAATAATAATAATTTAAATGAAGCTGAGCTTACTTATTTTGTTTCTGGATGCTATAGCAATGGATTGAATATGACTGAAATTGAATATCTGACAGAAGCCATTGTGAAGGCAGGGCATAAATTAAATTTAAAGAGGCATCCGATCGTAGATAAGCATTCAGTTGGAGGGATACCAAACAATAGAACAACCATGATAGTAGTGCCAATAATTGCTTCTCTGGGATTTACAATGCCCAAGACAAGCTCAAGAGCAATATCAAGCCCTGCAGGAACAGCTGACACAATGGAAGCATTAGCTCAAGTGAGTTTTGATGTCCATGAAATAGAGCATATTGTCCATAAAACAAATGGCTGCATGGTCTGGGGAGGGGCTGTTGACCTAGCTTCAGCAGATGACAAGATGATAAAGGTCAGAAATCCCTTAAGATTAGATCCTAATGGATTGTTATTAGCTTCCATCATGGCAAAGAAAAAAGCTGTGAATGCCTCTCATGTATTGATTGATATTCCTGTCGGCAAGGGGGCAAAGATAGAAAGCAAGAGAGAAGCAAAAATTTTGAAAAGAAAATTCATAGAATTAGCAAAAGATTTAGGTATTAAAATAAAAATAATAATAACAAGTGGGGAGCAAACAATAGGCAATGGCGTAGGCCCAAACTTGGAAGCAAGAGACGTGTTAAATGTCTTAATGGGAAAAAATCCAAGAGATTTAAGGGAAAAGGCAATCAAGATGGCCACCATCATCCTAAAGATGTTAAAGGTGAAAAATGCAAAAAGCAAAGTTCTTGATTCATTAAATTCCGGAAAAGCCTATGAAAAAATGAAAGAAATAATAAAAGCGCAAAAAGGAAATATTTTCAGACCAGATCAGTTAAAGCTCGGAAAATTCAGAAGGGATGTTCATGCAGACAAAAGCGGAAAAGTAATTGAAGTCAACAACAAAGATGTTTCAAAGATTGCAAGAACTGCAGGAGCTCCACAAGACAAGACAGCTGGTATTTATCTATATAAAAAATTAAAGGACAAGGTAATGAAAAATGAGGTATTATTTACTGTTTATTCTGACAGCAAAAAAAGATTAGAATACGCATCGGAATTAATAAAAGAAAGAAATCCTTATGTCATTTCCTAAATAATTTTATAATTTCTTTTTTATGAATTATCAAAAGCATTATTGCAAGGAATAATATGACTATAATTCCTTCTCTTGTGAAGAAATAGGATGGATAAGCAATCATGTGCTCCTTAACTTTTTCCATAGGATATGTCTTTATGCTGAATACAAACTGCCACCAAGAGTTCAGGGAAATGTCAATCTCAATCAATCTCTGGTATAAAGGCCAGAACAATGCTATCGCACCTGTTGCCATGTCAAGAACCAAGTGAGAGATTAGATAATAGAATGAAATCAAGGCTATCTGCAGGTTCTTACTTAAAAAGTATATTGTCAAACTTATTATTATTGGAAAAAAAATTGAATGAAACAGGAATCTATGGGTAAAATCTATGAAGAAGTCAAGGTCAGGTGTTAAAGCCAATAATGCCAGTGGAATGGCTAATTTCTTGTTTACTTTAGGGTATACAACTAACAAGATTAGCAGAGGAATAAGAAAGTGCATAATGGGTTCCATAAGATTTTTAACTTGCTATGGTTTATAAAACTTTATGCAGAGGTGGCGGAATTGGTAGACGCACTAGAGCATAACGGTGAATCTCGAAACTGCCAAGAAAACTAGTGTCCTTTGGACATCCAGGTTCGAGTCCTGGCCTCTGCGTTACATTTTTAAAAAATTCAAATGTTGATTTTGTTTTAGAAAATTTAGAAAAGTTAGATTATATTGAAAATAATATTTTAACCCTTTAATTTTTTTATATCCTCCAAAGAATGAATATGAATCTCTTTTTCATGGCTCATATAACCATTCAACAAACCTTCTTTGGCTATTTTAGGAAATATATCATCCTCCAGACTAAAACCTTTATATTCAAATATTCTTGGATCTGTTATGAATATAGGAGAGAATACAAGATTGCTGTCTGATTTCTTTGGCTTTTGGTTAAATTCTATCACCTGCTTTCCCTCAACCTTGCATATTCCTTTTTTTGAAACATCTGGTGAAGTTGTGAGCATGATTGTCGCTAACGGGCTGTTTATCAGATGATCCTTCCATATTTCCTTAAGATGAATCCTGTCAAAAATCAAATCATTGAACAAAACAAGAAACTCTGAATTTATTTTTCCCTTTAAATGCCTCAATGAATCTGCAGTTCCATTGGCAGATTTCTCTTCAATATAGTTTATGCTTACCCCATAATCAGAGCCATCCCTCACCACATGAAAAACATTTGTCAGTACATCCTTTGGCGCAATTATAATTATCTTCTTGAAATCATTTTCCCTTAATTTGCTTATTGCCATTTCAACCAAGGTTTTATCCTTTATTCTTGCAGTCAACCTGTACTGATTTTCAGAAAGTTTTTGCTTTTCCAAAGAGCCTCCGGAAAGGATTACTGCAGTCTTGTTGCTTCCTAGAGATTTAAAGACTAAAATCTCTATGGCCTGAGACCTGTTTCTTATGTTAATGTTATCAATGATTGAATCTATATTCTCAAGAGCTTTTTTGTTAATGGTTATTGATATCTTTTTTTTCATACTCATTTTAAACAAGGTATGAAATATATAAATATATCGGATAAAGTAGGATTAAGGTAAGATATATAAAGAAAGACTTAAAATTATTTGTATGAATTTAAAAGAAGGTGCGGGGTGAGATTTTGGAAACAAAAAGAATTTTGGTAACCGGCGGTGCTGGTTTCATTGGAAGCCACTTATGCAAATATTTACTTGATAGAGGCCATGAAGTAATTTGTCTGGATAATTTCTTCACAGGAAGCAAGAAGAATATTCTTCCTTTCATATACAATCACAATTTTGAATTAGTAAGGCATGACTTAAGCCATCCTTTTCACATAGAAGTTGATCAGATATATAATTTAGCTTGTCCTGCTTCTCCTGTCCATTATCAAGATAATCCAATAAAGACAATAAAGATGAGCACTATAGGAGTCATTCACATGCTTGGATTAGCAAAAAGAGTCAAGGCAAGGATATTACAAGCATCCACATCTGAAGTTTATGGAGATCCAAAAGAGCATCCGCAGAAAGAAAACTATGTTGGTAATGTAAATCCGATAGGGATTAGATCTTGTTTTTCTGAAGATACAGAAATTTTAACAGATGACGGATGGAAATTATTCAAAGATTTAACAAAAGATGATAAAATTTTAACTTTGGGAGAAAATGATTATATAAAATATCATAAACCTACTGAGATAATTAAAGAAAGATATGAAGGGGAATTGATAGAATTCAAAAATTCCAAAATAGATTTATTAGTTACACCAAATCACAAGATGTATGTCAAAAAAAGAGGTAAAAAGAATTTCGATCAAGTATCAGCTTTTGAGAATATAAGGTGGGAAAGATCCAACATGAAAAAAGATGCTAGATGGAATGGCAGTGAAAAAAAATATTTTTATCTTCCCAAAGTTAAAAATAATAAATTTGGAGATATAAAAAAGATAAATATGGATGTTTGGTTAGAATTTTTTGGTTATTATATAACTGAAGGATGCGTTTATTTAAGGAAAAGGGTTAGAAATGTAAAGGGGAAAAATTATAACACTTTAGATTATAATATCTTAATAGCTCAAGATAAAAAAAATGAACTTGAAAGAGAAAAGATAACTAATTGCTTAAAAAAAATGCCTTTTACTTTTTTTTCTTCTGATGATCACCAGTTTAGAATTTGCAATAAACAATTAGCTCTTTATCTCATAAAATTTGGTAAGGCAAAAGAGAAATATATTCCAAAAGAACTCAAGAATGTTTCAGAAAGGCAATTAAGGATTTTATTTGGTGCATTGATGCTTGGAGATGGATCAAAAAAAGGAGAAACATTTTATTCAAGTTCTTATAAATTAATCAGCGATTTTCAAGAGATTTTATTAAAAATAAAAATAGGGGGTAGCATATTTGAAAATGATAAAAGAAAGAAGAATTCTGTTTACTCTATTAATATACTAAAAAAAGAAAAAAAGAATTTTCTTACCCCAAAATATCCAAAAAGGGTAATAAAGAAATATAATGGTTTTGTTTATTGTGTTAATGTTCCAAATCATGTAATTTATGTAAGAAGAAATGGTAAAGCTTTATTTTGCGGTAATTGCTACGATGAAGGAAAGAGAGTTGCTGAAACATTATTTTTTGATTATCACAGGCAGAATAAGGTTGATATAAAAGTAGCAAGAATATTCAACACTTACGGCCCTAACATGAGCATGAATGACGGAAGAGTCATGTCTAACTTCATTATTCAGGCATTGAAAGGCGAGCCAATAACAATTTACGGTGATGGAAACCAGACAAGAAGTTTTTGCTATGTCTCTGACTTGGTTGAAGGATTGTATAAACTAATGAACAAGGAAGATTTTACTGGGCCTGTCAATCTCGGAAATCCTGGAGAGATTACAATGAAAGAACTAGCTGAGAAAATCATTGAGTTCACTGGAACAAAATCTGAAATTATTCATAAGGAATTGCCACAAGACGATCCTGTAAGAAGATGCCCAGATATCACATTAGCCAAAGAGAAACTAGAATGGCAGCCAAAAGTCAAATGGGAGCATGGCTTGATGGAAACCATCAATTATTTCAAAAGTGTCTTAAGGTTATAGGTGAACAATGAAGATAAGCTTTCTAATGGCAGCGCATAATGAGGAGAAAATAATAAGGAAACCCCTTGAAAATTTTAAGAAAATTCATTCAATGGACAAGGATGCAGAATTCCTGATAGGGCTTGATGGATGCACTGACAGAACTTTAAGTATAATAAAAGAATATCCTTTTGTGAAATACCTTGACTTAAAAGGAAGAAATGGAAAGCCAAATGTAATCAACAAATTAGTCAAAAATTCAGGGGGAAATGTAATAATAATCCATGATGCAGACTGGATATTCAATGTAGAAAACAAAAATAAACTAAAAGAACTAAAAGATGAATTCAAAGACAAGAAGTTGGGTGGTATTGCAGAATCATATCCCATAGAATATGTTCCTGATGAAATAAACAACATTAAATCATTGGGTCATTTAGGAAGCTTATGGGGGAATTACTTCTGGATGGATTTTCAAAAGAAGAAATATACCTATAAAAAAGATAAGAAGTTATATGTGAAATTCTCAAAAGATAGTTTTCCATTTTTAGCAAATATATTCAGAAAAGAATTTTATAATGAAAATATAACACTTGGCGATGATTTTGAGAGGCCTATAGACATTTTAAACAAAGGCTATAAAGT
>Ga0209542_10008255_pt1 | contig 19506 bp, 23 predicted proteins | sample RifCSPhighO2_01_FD_184028 | JGI IMG/M metagenome (GOLD analysis project Ga0209542, IMG submission 184028) | Soil microbial communities from Rifle, Colorado - Rifle CSP2_plank highO2_0.1 (SPAdes) (version 2) | ecosystem: Environmental > Terrestrial > Deep subsurface > Rock core/Sediment ...
TGCGAGGGTAGCAAAGCCTGGTCAAATGCGCAGGACTTAAGTTTTTCAGGAGAAATCCTGTCGGTTAGTCCGTTCGGGGGTTCAAATCCTCCCCCTCGCACTGATATTCCAAGGAAGTGCCCTTACCTTTATTACCTGACACGGGAGGTAAATAACATGGCACAAACCTTGGATATCCATGACTACCAAGATGGTTTTAACAGAGTCCTTAGAAGGTTGAATAAAGCGGACATATTAGACGAGAACAGGGCAGTAATTTTAAACTATGAAAAAACAAGGTTGTTAGAAGGCATTGCAATATCCACTCGGATTAGAAGCATCTGGGTCTTGATTGATTTCGGCAGGTTTATCAAAAAGCCTTTCAAAGACTGCACCATTGAGGACATAAGAAATTATGTTTATGATGTTGACTTAAGGCAGAAGTATTGCTTAGCAACTAAAGTTAAATTTCGTGAGGTTCTAAGGATGTTTTTCAAATGGCTTAGATACGGAAGTGATTACTTGACTAAGCTGGAATATCCTGAAGAAGTAAGATGGCTCAAAACCCATATCAAGAAGAAAGACAAGCATAAAATTTCAAGAGAGGATTTGCTTACAGAAGAAGAAATTGAGAAGCTTATTGATGTTGCTGAAAGCCCGCTGGAAAAAGCTTTCATAAGCTTAATTTCAGATACAGGAGCACGTATAGGAGAAATTGGAAACCTGAGAATCGGGAATCTCTACAGGGATGAGTTCTCATTTCTAGTTCACTTAAGGGGAAAAACAGGCGAAAGAGAGGACTGCGTTACCTATTCCGATCCGTATTTAGCCCAATGGCTAAATATGCATCCATTAAAACATGATAAGGAAGCGCCGTTATGGGTAAATCTCGGGACAAGAAATAAATACAAGCAGATGAAATACAGAGGTTTTTATAATATCTGTAAAAAACTCTTTGCAAAGGCTGGAATAAAAAAGAAATTCCACCCCCATATATTCAGGCACAGCAGGGTAACAATAAATCTCTCCAAAGGCATTATGACAGGGGAACAGGCAAAGGTTTATTTCGGATGGACGCCGGAAAGCGATATGCTTGCGAATTATTCTCATTTGCAAACCAAAGACGCAAACACTGCCCTAAGGAAAGCCTACGGCTTTAAAGACGACAAAGAAGAAGAATTAAAGCTGAAGCCTATTGTCTGCAAAATATGCCACCACATAAACGGCCCTGATATGAATTTTTGCCAGAAATGCGGAAGGCCGTTGAATGTAAAGACTGAGCTAATGTATAGGCATCTTATCAACGATGCTTACGAAATAATAACAACCTTGCTCAAGAAAGACCCGGAATATCTTGAAATCACGAAGAAAAAGATACAGGAACAAGGTCTATAATTTTGTATTTTTGCATTGATTTCTGCCCTTACTTATTTAAACAAATTATCCTTTTTAACTTCAATGAAGATATTCAAAAAACATGTTGAAGGTCAGGAAACCTTTGAAGACAATGTATTGCTTTTATCAAGAAGCCTTAGCCAAATGAGAGCCTACATCCACAAAATTCTTCGGATTCTAAATAATTCGGAAAAGGTTGAAAGAAAAATAGCGGCATTATTAAAAGATTTAGCTTCTTCTGGCGACAATATAAAACCCCATTTATTGCGTGACTTCTACACCGTTCTCTCAATGGCAAAAACTGCCCAGAGCGAGGCAAGGCACGCTTTAGGAAACTTGAAATTGAATGAACATCATGAAATTATTGAAAATTCCCTACGCAAGTTCAAGGAAGCGAACAGATTCACGAAGGAAGCCCGCAAAATTTTAAAAAACATGAGCAAATAGAATTTACTATACTAAAACTCACACTCCAGCAATATAAATTAAGTTGCTTGGACTCTTTTTAAGAGGGAGTTTCTCGACAAAGGGATTCTCCCTCTGGATACTATAAAGGTGGCTTGACAGATTTTTTGAAATATATTATAAATAAGCAACATAAAGGACAAAAATAATGACTACTGGATTTAAAATGACCAATTGCCCTTATTGTGGGAAGGTTACAGCTCACGATATTTTTACCAGTAAAGCTAATTACCTTCATTCTTTATGCGTTGATTGTGGAAAAGACGTTTATGCTAAGGCCAATTTTGGTTCTTTTAATGGTGAAGCAACAAAAAATTGTTCGTATTGCAATAAAACTACAGAACATATCAGGTACATAAGCGAGAAAGGTTATGTTCACTGGTGGTGTTGTTCATGTGGACGTGATATTTCTAGTGATGCCCCGGTAAGATAATATTTCTTTTAGATAAAATATTAGAAACATGAGTGATTTGGTTTAGCGTAATTTTGGAATATTTTTATTATTTTACGGACATTTGACCAGACATAGTTTAGGTTTTCTTGTGAGCCATCCCATTCAAATGCAATATGAACAATATTACGTTTCCTATCCCTAACGTTAGCCCCTTTTATTTTTTCAATATCTTTTATAAACAACTCAATATAATAAGCTGTGTGCGGGCAAAGTTTGAATTCTATATCTATATATGGACATTCAGATGGCCTCTCTTCATGCCCTGAACATGATGCATGCGTAGACTTCACAAAATATAATTTATTTATTTCTACAACAACATCTCGAATTGGTTCATCTATTTTATGGATTATATAGGGAGGTAACAAATTATACTGGGGTTTATTTCTTTTATTTATAAATATTTTCTTTTTTCTTCTTCCAAAGGGATTCTCCCTCTGGACACCCTTTTTCAAGAGGATTTTGAACTTTCTCGCTCCATTGCAATTCCACTTCTAAAATTCAAAATCAAGATCAAGAAAAATACAAATTTATTGAAGCAACAAACTTGTATTTTCAAGACCGCCCAAAGACCATAGTTTGAAAATTACGCTCAAAGTAAAAATTTTCCTCTTTTTCTAAGTAGAAAAATTCACTGCTCAGACAAAATTTTTCCTTTTCACTAGTTTTTTCCGTTTCGACAGCCCTCCCTTATGCGCTTCACGCATCCAGCCCTTGGGCTGACAAACGGAACGCCACATCACGATGTGGACTAAAAACTCAATTTTCTAAACAGCTGGTCTTTTCCCCCTCCCTTAAGACCCTGAGGTTCTTAACAACTCCGAAAAGGATTTCTTATTTATGTAAATTTTTTCGCCTCTCTTACACGTGGTTAGAGAGAGGCAAAAAAATAATGGCGGGGTTTAGGGGAGTATGAAGCGATGAATTTAAGAAAGGAGACTAAGAAAATGACAAGCCAAGAAAAAACAAGGGAGCTATTAAAGAAACTAGCTCAAGGCATTAAGGAAATTAAAACCTCAGAGGAATTTAAAAAGGTTCTAAATTGCATGGGTCAATTTCATTCATACTCTTTAGGAAACACCATCCTGATTTACCTTCAATATCCACGTGCTACTAAGGTTGCAGGCTTTCAGACGTGGAAAAAGGTTAATAGATACGTGAGGAAAGGCGAGAAAGGCATTTCAATACTTGCCCCAGCTCACTACAAAAAGAATGAAAAAGAACTTGAACCCGAAACCAATGAGGAAAAAAAAATTGAGAAAGAAGTTGCTTACTTTTTCCCTGTAAGCGTATTCGACATCAGCCAGACAGAAGGGCAAGAACTGCCAAAACTAGACTATAAGTCTATTGAAAATACACATTCTGAAACGTTAGAAAAGCTTGTCTTGTTAGCTGAGAAAAACAACATTAAGGTTGAGTTTGAATCATTGCAGGATTGCGAAGGCTTATCTTCAAACGGAAAAATCAAGGTTGAGCAAAGCAAGAACAACACCGAGAAGGCTTTAATACTTATTCACGAACTCGCACACGAGCTATTGCATTGGAATCTCGAGACAAGACCAAAGCTTACCAGAGAACAAAAGGAACTGGAAGCAGAGGCTACAGCCTATGTTGTGGCTAACGCTCTGCAAATTCCGGTAACAAATTCTGATAGGTATTTAGCCTTGTATCACAAATCTTATGACCTTGAGGAGTCACTTGAGAGTATCCACGAAACAAGCCAGAAGATATTGACTGAAATTTTAACAACAGAAAGGAGATAAAAACAATGGACTTTGACTATTCAAAATTTTGTCCTGATTGCGGATGCCAATTGATTCAAACGGAAGGTTGCCTACTTTGCCCTCACTGCGGATGGAGCGAATGCAGTTATTACGAAGAAAGGAGTGATGAGTTAGAGAATAAAATAGGCAAGAGCTTTAAACATTAATCTTAACAAAATTTTATAGAAAGGAATTACGAAAATGAGAGACTTAAACAAAGTAATAGTGAGCGGAAGAGCCGTAAAGGATGCAGAATACAAGGAAGTAAACGAGATAAAGATTGCAACCTTTACTTTAGCAAATAACAATGATGACAAGGTGTATTACTTTCCGGTAACTTGCTACGGCGGGTTAGCTGAAAAGGTTGTCAGCCGATTCGTAACCAAAGGCAAAGCGCTTCAAATCGAAGGACGCTTGAAACAGGAAAGCTTCGTAAACAAAGACGGCATATTTTGCAGTAAGCTGACAATAATAGCTCAAAAAATCAACTTGCAGGGGAACGGCAAGAGCGAGAATAGAGAAGCAACTAAAGCCAACTAATGCCGAATGAAACTTAGCTTATAACTTCTTAGACAAGGGGTTGAGGTTGACACTTCAGCCCCTTGATTTTTGTTTTTTAATTCTAGCCTATTTACTTCTCCCTTCTCTAAAATAAAATCTAACTCATTGAAAGTACAGGGGTTTATCTACTCTCTCCAACTAAGATAAACGGAGCCCAGATAGATGGGTCTTCGTATTCTTCTTTTAGTGAAAGTTGAGCTTTTTTCAAAGCCATTGATTTTGATAATGAATGTTCTTTTAAATTTACAAAAAAATACCTTGAAAAAATGCTACCTATATGGTCTGAAACATTCCACAAACTAGCTAACACAGACTTAGCACCAGCCATAAAGAAAGCCCTGTATAAATTGATAATTTCATCAGCCAATGTGATACTACCTAGAGCAGACTGACAATTTGGAAATGATACTAATGTAGCGTTTAGATTAAGCCCAGCTATGTTATTAAAAGACAATTTAATATTTTTATTATTCTCAGAGCAAAGATTTAAATCAGACAAATATCCCATCTCAAAGTGATGTCCAATTAAATGAATGATGTCATATTTTTGATTAAAATATTTATTTAGGGTCATGAGAGCATTTTCGTCAGTTGATAAAAATTTAGAATGTGGTGAATATAGCCTAGCAATTTCTTTCGCACCATCCTCTGAGAAGTGCAAAGGCATTATTTTTGTCCCTTTACTTGCTACTGAAAGGCAAGAGGTCATCCTTTTTCTTTTCAATGAATTTAATACATAATAAATTCCCGAGCTTATTTGATAAGATAATGTAAAATCCTTTTCTATCATAAATCTACCACCATCAAATAAAGCACCAAAAGGAATAAAATGTAATAAATTATGAGGTACTATTATAATATTATCTTGATTGACTAAAAATTGTTCGATAGGTTTTATCAATAAATTGTATAGCGAATGTAATATTGCTAGAATGTCTATATTAAATTTATTCTTATTTTCAGAATACCTTCTAATGAGATAAATATACTTTTCGATTTCTTTATAGGAAAATGGAACGTTATATATTTTAAACAAATCCCGTTTAATAATAAAAGTTAAAAGTCCATGACTTGTTATTAGATATTCAATTAGAACATCTCCAATTCTAAGTAACTTCTTAATATTATCTAAAGAAATTAGCTCGTCAATTTTATGATCTTTAAATTTCTTTAATAATTTATGTTTGATAACGATGTGATGAAGTAGAGATTTTGATTTAATTCGATTAAGATTTAAGATTATTTCATTTTCACTCCATAAACTAATAAGCAGAAAGTTATAATTGAAGTATAAATCCATATATTGTTTTTTAGTAGAATTAGTAAGCAAATAGTCAAACCTATAATTATTAATAATATCATAATCATTTCCAAATTTACTTATAAGTTTATCAGTGATATTAACTGCATCTTGAAAAGATTGAAGCGATGACTTCAGGTCATTCATGTGTAACAAGATTAGTGCTTTCGAATAATGTAGTAGCCATTCTGATTGAATATTATTAAATCTCTTTGCCACTTTTATTCCGTCTTCCAAAGCAATAAGGCTATGGGGATAATCTTGTCTGGAAATAAAAAGTTCGGAAAAAATTCTCTGGATATAAATCAATCTTAAGTCGTCAGGTAGAAGCAATCGTTTTGAAACATCATTAAGTTCAAATATCATATTAAGAGCGTCATCTATATTTCCCCTATATTTAGCTAATTCTATCAGCTGAGAATACAGCATAAATTCATCCTCTGGAGAAGGATTTGGTTTTAGCAGTTCCCAAGTTTCGTTAATTAGCTTACTCGCTTCTTCATATTTTTGAAAATCAAGTAACAATGAAGATATTGTTAAATTGATTCTGGCTATTTTATTTTGTGGAAGTGATGCGGGGTTATATTTTAATTTAAACAAAAGCCTAAGAGCTTTATTCGTATTAAAGGATGCTATGCTATGAATCTTTTTTAATTCAATATCAAAAATGAGTTCGGCGATTGTAGGCATATTATTAAATCTTTTAAAAAACATAATAGCCTTCTCATAATAACTAGAAGAGATTCTAATCATATCTTTTCTTGTGTAAATATCGGCGAGTAGGAGATAAATATATCCCTCTAATATTCCAAATCTGATAGGCTTAATTGAATGAATGTAATACAGCACCATCACCAATTTATGTGAGACTTCTATGTTGCCTTGTTTAAAGTTGTCGAAAGCTTTATTAAAAATTATGGAAGCTAATGCAAGCGTTAGCTCTTGACTATGCTTTTTAAGATAGTCATAGATTTGCCCAATATTATTTAAACCTAATAATTTATAATACAGTTCAAACGCTCTATTTATTTCTTCATAAACTGTAATGAAATAACTCCTCTTGATGGCGGGATGTCTTTTAATATAATCCTGCCATATTGATTAGATATGCCTTCTATAATAATATTCGGTTCGCATAGATAAGTAGCCTTAACCTTTTTCTTAAAGGCTATAGGTATAGTAATAATTATTCTTTTTTGCTCTTTTAGGAGCTCAACTGTAGCCTCAATATCTTCATGGATAATTTTTATTATAGGCATAGACGGCTTCTTTTTTGTTTTACCTCTAACAACATCAGGCAATGATTGTATGCCCACCTTTTCCGAATATCTTTTTGAATACCCTGAAATTTCACCTTTTATCGTGTCCGCACACACCAGTATTGGTGGCTTAATAGCTTCAAGATGGCTTTTGATCCTATCACTTAAACTTTCAGAATGGATTTTTATTTGAAGAGGTTTTGATATTTTATCTTTTAATTTATCGTTGCATTGCTTTAATAGGTCTTGAGCTACAGCATTATTTGGGTCTAGTTCCAATGCCTTGGTGATGAATTTATTTGATAAGCGATTATTCTTATTAATAAATCGCTTTGCATTTTCAAGCAAATCATTAAGGAATATTTGCTTGATTCGATTTTGTTGGTCTTCATTAAATGTTAATTCGTCTTTCATGTGCTCCCTCTGTTTACATATATAAGTCTGCAACTATTTCCCAAAAGAATGCGATGAGTTTGTCAGGATATTTAGTTTTTACCCTAACACATTCAAGAACTTTATTTTTAGCCCTTGTAAATCTTTGTTGGACAGCATTTATTTTAAGAGGTGGATTATGTTTATAAGTGGAATTAAGATATTCTATTTGTTTATCATAATTATCGTAGTACGGATGAAGATGAAATCTGAAAATATAGAAATCTTCTTCAGACTTCAAAACCTCTCTTGCACAACCGAGGAATGCTTCTAAAAAATTTAAAAAAGCTTCTTCTTTATTAAATTTCATACCTTTACGTCATGAATCCTTTCGTAAAATTTCTTAGAACTTTTATAAGCATTAGTATCTTCATACTTTTGCTTTAATAATAGAACCTTATCATTCGTAGGATATTTTGCTACAAGAGCAACTAAATAAGTCATTGCACCCTTTAAGTCTCTATCTTGAATATGTTCTTCAGCCTTTAATAAAAATGTTTCTATTGTGTCCTTATCAAACATATCTTTAGCCTTTTGTTTTAGCTTATTATTAAGTTTACATTTATTTACCATATTATTCTTATTTATCAATAACTTATAAACTTTTTGAATTATAAATCTATACGCTTTAATGATGAAATTGTCAGTAAAATTTATATTTATGCTAACTTGGTAAATAGGATGACCTATACAAATGTGCTAAAGCTTTATAGAAGACCACCCATAGGCTCGCGAATAGGCGAAATCCTTTTACTCTCACTAACTTAGCTAATGCTTTAGTCTTTGTCAAGCCTATCAAATATTTGATGGAAAGGATAAGGCCATGAAAAAGAAACTTCTTTACTTGAGGCCAGAGGACACGAAAACAGACGAGCCTAGAAAAATCCCAATCAATGAAACATTGTATGAATACCTCAAACAGCAAAATAAAGTAAGGCTACTTCATGAACCTCATGTCTTTACTTACAAGCAAGCTCCAATCAAGGAATTCAAAAATAGCTTTGCAACAGCATTGGAAAAAGCAGGAATTGAAAATTTCAGGTTCCATGATTTAAGGCATACCTTTGTAACAAACATGAGGAAGGCAGGCATTCACGACTTTGTAACCATGGCAATCACCGGGCACAAAACAATGGAGATGTTTCAGCGTTACAACACAGTTGATGAAGCTGACCTTAACACTGCCATACAAAAACATTCCATTAAAATTCTAAGCCTTCAAAAACCCTCAAATACGTGCCACGCCAAGTGCCACATGGAAGAATGGGGCAGATTTGGAATCTCGTAACCCCTTGATTTTATTATCGGGGCGAGGAGATTTGAACTCCTGACCACCTGAACCCCATTCAGATTTTAGGGAGGTTGCCTAAGTTAGCGAAACTAAAGCAATCTCCCTTTTTTCCTTTTAGTTTCAATACGTTATAAGCCTTCTACTATTTTCATTATTTTCAGCATAAACTTACATTTTCAGGCAACAAGTGCCACATGAGGTGCCACACGGCAAAATCAGAGGGGTTACCCTTTTCAATAAATCTTGGCACAAATTTGGCACAAATTTTTTAAGTCAAGAAAAAAATTAAAAAAAGTAAAAGGGTATTGACAAGCTGTTTTTATTCTGCTAAACTACATTTTAACGATTTTGAAAAGCCTTCATAGCAATTGCACGAGACACTTGATAAATACAACTAAAGGTGCTATAAAATTGAAGGCTTGAAGAACGCAAACACAGTTGGATATATTAGGATTTCAACTAATGAGGATAAGCAGAAATACGGCTTTGAGGTTCAGCTTTCAGCAATCAGAGAGTATTGCCGAAAGCATAGGCTTGAGCTTGTTAAGATTTACAAGGATTCTAAAAGCGGAAAGTCCCTGTTGAGACCGGGAATACAAAAACTTCTGGCAGAAAAGGACAGCTTCAAGGTGCTTGTCATCTTCAAGCTTGACAGATTATCGAGAAGCGTATTAGACTTATTAAAGCTTATTCGTGAGGAGCTTAAAGGAAAAGAGATAGTTTTCATAGAAGAAGGAATTGACCAGAGAACTAAAGAGGGAAGGCTATTTTTAACTCAGCTTGCAAGCTTCGCAGAATACGAAAGGGAGCTTATTGTATCAAGGATTAAAAACGGATTAGCAGAGGCAAAGAAACAAGGAGTAAGGCTAGGAGCAGAGCCAAGGTATCATCAATACAGTGAAAAAGTTAAAGAGATGAAAATGCAAGGCAAGACGTGGAAAGAGATTTGCTCACAGCTGGGGATTAACTTTAGAACAGCCAAAAAATGCGTTGAGGAGTGATTGCACTAATCAAGTGTTTAATGCAATCAGAGAGTAAAAGGGATTTATTAACTTATTGGAATGCAAAGGGGGTTTTCCATGAAAAATAGAAACGCCAAAAAAGTAGCGGGAATTCTATTCGCCTCTATTTTAATGCTGTGGTTATTAACAACCTGTAGTGGCGGAGGAGGCGGAGGAGGCTCATCTGGAGGCGGCGGTGCCCAAATAACCGATGCTGACGGAGATGGAATGCTTGATTCTTGGGAAACAACCTATGGGCTAGACCCGGCAAACCCTTTCGATGCTAATATTGACAATGACGGAGACTCTCTTACAAACCTACAAGAGTATCAATTAACTTCTCAATATCCAGGGATTGATCCAACAAATCCCGATACAGACAACGACACTATTACCGATGGAAATGAAATTTCAAACGGGACAAATCCTATTAAATCCGATACAGACAATGATGGCGTAAATGACCTACTCGATGCTTGCCCCACCAATGCTAGCGGTACAGTTGATTCAGACAGCGACCAAGTTTGCGCCGGAGCTTGTAATGCAAATTCCTTGATTGCAATGGACTGCAACGATTCAAACCCTGCGGTTAAACCCGGTATTTCAGAAGTTTGCTCAAATACTATTGACGATAATTGTAATTGCACTATTGACGAGTCATTTGACAGTGATGGCGATACATTTGGTGCCTGTGCCGACTGCAATGATACACCTGGAATTGGCGCTAGCATTTATCCCGGAGCCACTGAAGTTTGCAAGGACAATACTGACAACAATTGTGATAGTAGCAAAATTTGTGATTGTACTGGAGCTTGTGATGTCGAAGTAGATGGGGATTTAGATGAATATGCTAGCATTGTGTCTGGCGGAACAGATTGCAATGACTCAAATGCAAACATCAATCTCGGTAAAATAGAAATCTGCCAGTATCCTTTGCCACCTATAGACGAGAATTGCGATAGCAGTAATATCTGCGATTGTACGGGTGTTTGTAGCGACGGCGAGGTTGATTCCGATGGTGATACATACGCAAGCAATCTTACAGGCGGTACAGACTGTGATGATACCAACCCTACAATACGAAATTATTTCAGAGATTTTGATGGTGATACATATGGTAATTTAACGCAACCGGGTTGTGGTGTAGGTTACGTTTCAAACAGCCAAGATTGCAATGATAATAATAACTTAATAAACCCGTCAGCAACTGAAATCTGCGATAATATAGACAATAATTGCGCAGGTTCACCAGCCATTGACGAAGGGTGCGATGATGACGGCGACAATTATTGCGATAAAAATATGACTATTGTAGGAACGCCAACTACTTGCACGGGAACTGGAAAAGATTGCGATGATACAAATAATACAATATACCCAAGTACGCTCTGCGGAACTTGTCAAACTTGCGATACTACTGGGTCTTGTACCAATCAAACTCCAGTAGATGATGGTAGATGTGGAACCATTGATTGTGATTTCTTAGATTCCTCAACAAGCTGTATAGATTACCAAGACATAACTTCAAATCGTTGTGCGAGTAATGGGGTGTGCAAAACTGGAAGCATAAGCACATGCTCGTATACTAATAAAATTTCTGGAGCATCTTGTGGCACATGTAAAACATGTGATGGATTAGGAACATGTAATCAAACACCAACAGATGATAGCTCATTAGGCGCAATTGATTGCGATGGCTTAGATACATCTTGTAGAAATTATAATGATATAACCTCTAACAGATGCGAAGGTTTCGGTGATCCTAAAGATGCCAATACAAGCGATTGCACAAGCTATACAAATTCGGCTAGTGGGACTGATTGCGGAACGTGTCAAACTTGCGATGGCTTAGGCTCGTGCAGTTTAACTCCGGCAGATGATACCGGTTGCACAGTAGATTGTGATGGTTTAGATACATCTTGTAGAAATTATAATGATATAACTTCTAACAGATGCTTAAGCTTTGGAAATTGCAAACCATCTAATAATACTACTTATTGTACTTCTTACTCCAATAATGCGTCTGGAACATCTTGTGGAACTTGCATGACATGCAATGGAACAGGGGCTTGTAGCAGTACGCCTATAGATGATAGTGCATGTGGTACGATTGATTGTGATGGTTTGGATACGACATGCAGAAATTACAATGATTTAACAACTAACAGATGTGAAGGATTTGGAAATTGCAAAGATGCGAACACAACTGACTGTTCATCGTATACCAATACGTCCAGTGGAACAGTTTGTGGAGCAAGTTGCTCATATACATCTTGCTCGAGTTATACAGGCAGTGTTTATTGCAATAGAACTAGTGGTACAATAGCTGCTTGTAATGGAAGCGGTGCTTGTTCAAGTACAACAACCTGTTCAGATTCTGCGTGTCCCGGTGGCACGAAATGTTCGAGTGGAACATGTATATCATCATCTGAGACTTGCAATCAATGGGATGATGATTGTGATGGTTCCAATGATGAAGGAAGCGCACTTGATTCTTGTGGAACCGGATGCAGTGCATGCTTTCCTCCCGTCCCATTTCCATATGATCTTACAAATTTAACATGGACTCTGAATTCAAGTGGCAGGAATATTTATCCGGGTTCCGATGTAGATGAATATTATTTTAAAATGACGGATAATGCGGACCTCTCATCTAATTTTGTAACTGTAACACTCTCTTCTTCTTTACCAGCAACATTTGATTACGATATTGAATTATATCGGTTAGGTAATTCTTCTTCTTGTAGTTGCTCCACTACAGGAGGTTTATGCACTGCTTCACCTAATGGTACCAATTTTTGTGGAGGCTCATATAGCTCAGGAACTACAGAAACAATTACATATAATGGCGACCAGACACTTTCTAACGAGTCAGGTTGTTATGTCGTTGTCGTATATCCACCTTCTTTAGATTATTGTGGTGCTTCTGGCAGTGGATATACTTTGACAATTACAGGATATCAGTAAGGGCATCGAATCATGAATAAAAAAACTGCTTTAATCCTAATTTTCGCATCCATTTTTTCTTTTCTTTTTGGCCGTTTCAGCACTACTTATGAAATCCATATCACCAGGCGTAGTGCTGAAACTCAGACCATCTTAAAGGGATTTCCGAAGGATGTTAAGGAAGTAGATACACAACCTACAACTAAACCAACTCAAGGGGATAAGGTTAATGTGGATTTTTCATTAACGAATTCCCCTTATCAAGGAAAGGAGGATGCCCCCATAACCTTTGTGGAATTTTCCGATTTTCAGTGTCCATTTTGCAAAAATTCTCAAGACGTAATTAAGAGGATAATGTCTTATTATGAAGGGAAAGTAAAAAGAATATTTAAAAATAACCCTTTACCATTTCATCAAGATTCTATGCTTGCTCATCAAGCTGCTATGGCCGCTTCTAAACAGGGGAAATTTTGGGATATGATGCAAATAATTTTCGAGAATCAACAAAACATAAAGGAAGAAAACCTTCTGCAGTATGCAAAAGAAATAGGCTTGAATATGAAAAAGTTTGAGCAAGACTGGAAAAGTAAGGAAGTAAAGGACATAATACAACGTGATATGGACGATGCTAAAAAGGCAGGTGTTAATGCTACGCCTACCTTTTTTATAAATAACCAGATGATTGTAGGAGCAGAGCCATTTGATAAATTTGATTCTATTATAAAAAAAGAATTATCTAAATAAATGAGGTAACTTACCAAATAATGTAAAGTATAATTTATACAACAAACTCATTTCATTTTTAGCTTCTTTTATTACTAAATTAGGTTCTGATTCTTTTAAAGTAGAATTGATAGGGGAAATTATTAATTCTATTCTTATTTTATTATCTTTTGCACCTTTAACCCAACCTGGATCTATGCCCCCTTCTTTTTGGAAATCAATTCTTAGTCCGTTTATCTCACAAGGACCTATACAATCTGAATATTTTATCATAACCCCATCAACTACAAATTCTGGAATTAAATAGATAATCCTATCTGGATAGGTTTCATCTGTTTCAAATCCTACATTTTTAATATAAATTGTTTTACCATATAATATTATTGGCGAAGAAATTTTATTTTTTAAATCATATTTAAAAGAAATAAAATAACCAGTTTTACCGGGTTCTTCACACCGTCCATCAAAACAAAGCTTATCTTCATTTAAACAATTATAAGTCTTAGAATTTCCATATCCATCTTTACCACAATAACCTTCATTTAGAAGAACTGCGTAAGTACCAGCTGGTTCTTCTGACATAGCACAACTATCAACGGCTTCCATAGGTTTGAATCTCAGAAATGCCTCATCATATTGCACTTTAGTAATTTGACCATTCTCTAATTTTTTATTAAGTTCTTCTATCACATTTTCATATTTTAGGGGGTAAGGTTTAGATGTTTTTATACTACCTTGTGTATCATAATTTAATCCACCATCACTATCTTCACAAGGTATTTTATTTTCTTTGACTTGCCTCCCAGTTAAATAATCCTCCCAAACACCACTAAATAAGCCAGCACTCACACTAAAACTCAAAATAACGAATAAAACTACAATCAGTAAAATATACTTTTTCATTGTGTATATATACACGATAACCCATATAAAAATCTTTCGGTTACCTATACACGACTTACGGGAGCAAAACAATGAGAAAGAAATATACTAATATCGCTGTGCCTGAAGATTTAGCGAAGTCTATTGATGATTTTATTAAGAGAAATAATTTAGGTTTTAGAAGCAGAGCAGAATTTGCAATTGAAGCCATTAGAAATAAATTAAATAAATAATATCTATTTAAGGCACTCCAAATAAAACTCACATTGCCCTTTATTCCATTTGCACAAAGGGCTTTTCTTACAAGGATAATCCTCAATATTTCGGCTAAGCGTCTTGAGCCTAATCAGCTTACAAATTTTCTTAGCCTCATTCAGAACCTCATGGGTTACCAGAACTTCTTTTTCGCCATGCTTTAAAAAATTGATTGACAATTTTTCAGGTAGCCTTTTCAAATTCTCTAAGAACAGCAAAGCATAAATCCCAAGCTGAAGCTTGTATTCCTGCTTTATAATATCTTTTGACGAGGTCTTATATTCAACAATATAGCCGTTATCTTCATTCACCAAATCAAGGACTCCGCACACATTGTATTCCTCTGATTTTAATTTAACCTCGGGTTTCAAGCCCTCAAAATATTTAGCCATGCCCTGATCTCTGGCAATTCTCCTCACGCTCTCGAACCAATTCTCAAGCATTACTTTGATGTCACTAAAATGCTGACTTTTTAACAAAGAAATTTTATTGGCGTTGCACCTACACTCGAAAATTTTCAGCAAACGTTCCATTGAATAATCATCGCCAGAAACAAACTCAGCTAAAACTTCATGAGTTAAAGTACCAACTTGCATTTCAGCAGTCTCTTTAGTAGGAAGCCTTTTTATGTATTTATTAGAATATTTCCGAGGGCATTGCAGATAAGTATTTATTGAGGTAGGGCTTTGCATCATTTTTTCAAAAAGTCTTTTACATAGACAACCTCCACTTTTTCAGAATCAAACTTGTCTCGATATTTCTCGATACGCTCCTTTTCGATAATAACAGAATAAATTTTATCAAAGCCAAGAGCTAGGCATTTTTCAATATTTTTTATAACGTCCGATTTCCCGGTTTCAATTTCAAAAGCAAATTTCTTATCATCTTTAACAGCGACAACATCAACGCCGTCTTTTTCTATTTCAACTTCATAGCATTTTCCGAAAAGAAACTTTGCGACTTCATCAATCCAATATTGATGAGTATTCCCGCCATACTTCTTTACATCGTGAATGTAAACACCTTGCTCCCTCAGATAATCCTTGCCGTTATCAGTAATCTTCAAAATCTTTATCCTGCCATTCTTAATAGAAACATCTTCAAACGAAATCATTCCCTTTTTCAAAAGAAAATCCTTGCTTTCATTGCCAGCACGATAATTCAAGCCAAGCCTATCGTACCTTTCGGTAATCTTTGAAATCTGATGTTCGTAAACATCCATAAGCATAATAAGCTCATTATCGCTCAATGGGGAGTAAATATCTGGTTTTGAAATAACTGAAATAACCTCTGGATTTGCAGAACAGCCTGAAATATCCCTGTATTCACTGTAATAACTTGAAATTATCCTTTTTAACTCAACATCGTCAAAAGTTCCTTTTTCCTTGCTCAAGGGAACTTTTAATAAAAACGGATGAGGATACCTACCCTGCAATTTTACAATAGCTTCCCCAATATCCAATTTAGACAGCCATTTTTTCTCAGTTTCCTTTAAGCCCATAGAAGAGCCAACCGTTTCAATGTCAGCAAAAGCCTTTAAGTTGAAGCATATAGAAGTAAATGAATTTCCAAAGCTCTGGATATTTATCAGGGAAGGATTCTGGGAAATGAAAATAATTCCTTCGCCTAACTCCCTAATCTGCCTGAACAAGACATCAAGTATGCTTTCTTTTCCTTTTCTATCGTAAGATTTTTTAGACAATATATTCTGGGCTTCCTCAATAATAATTGCGTGCTCAAATTCCTTTCTTTTTCCATTGACTAATTTATGAAAGTATATCCATAGCATTAAAGATTCCACGAGGAAAGTCTTATCGTCTTCACTCAAGAAATCTAATTCCAAGATACAATTCTTTTCCAAGAGTTTGTCAATCGGAAATTGCTTTCTTACATTAACAACCTTATCAGTAACCCCAAAATTTATAGCCCCAAGAGTTCTCATTGTGGAAGCATACCAAAGAGACTGCCTGCCCCGACAATTTTTCATTTCTCTTTTCAAATGCTCTTCTACATCCCTAAACGTAGGATAATTTTCCTTGCCTGAATAAACGCCAAATTCATTATAGAGCTTGTCAATAGTTTCTTGTAGCAAATACTGGACGCCTTCACCCAAGAAATAAGCATTGGAAATAATATCAACTAAAGCTTTAATCCAAGCCTGAGGCATAACGCCTTTAGGCGGTATCAAAGGATTAAAATAAAAAGGAGAAATATCTCTACCAACAGTAAAAACCAGAACATCTTTATCAACTGCCAGTTTCCTATAATTTGCCTTCCAGTCAAGAATTAAAAAAGGTTTTTTATTTAACTTCAAAGATTCGATAATGGTATAGACGCAATTTGTTTTTCCGGAGCCTGAAATACCAAATATACCAGTGTGGCTTTGTATTTCTTTATCCCTGAGGCAAAACTCATGCAAAGGCTTTTGCCCATGCCGTATAACTCCTAAAGGATAATCGCCCTTAGAATCTTCAGGTGAAGGCGGAACCAGTAAAATATTGTCCTCAAAATTTTCCCTGAGGCTTTGAGCTTCAAGAATAGGCAGTAAATCTTCGATCTCTCTTTTTCCATCCCTATCCTCAAAAAGATACGAGCTCCAAAGTAAATCCATCTCATCGCCGAAAACTGGCTTCAATTTCCTAAAGCTTTCGTCAATCATAAAAATTCAGGCAGGAACGCCTTCACCCCTTTCTAAATCCACAAACATCATGTCTTTAGGCAAATTAAGATTCCAACAGAACCAAGCTGTCTGAAACCAGCTACTCGAACCTTTGCCGGAAGGTGTTTCAAAGTTAATTCTCTTATTGGGAATAATCAGCTGTATCCCGTATTTTCTATACAAACTTCCTCTTTTCTTGCCTTCTAAAGCAGTTAAAGGCATCAGAAGGGCAAAAGGTTTTTTTAAGTTATAACATCTCTCCAAGAATTTATCCTTGATGCTGTAAGGCGGATTTGTGATAATGCAATCACATTCCTTTTCATTGGTCAAAAAATCACATTCCTTGTCAGAGCCTGTAACATTAAAGCCTTTTAGCTTTAAGAAGCTGAACAAATTCCCTTTACCCCAAGCGCATTCCCAGATAACCCAATTTCTTTTTAAAAAAGGAATCAAAACATCTATGGCTTCCTTCGGAGTCTGGAAATTATCCGGCCTGCCATTGCCTTGAATCATTAGTTTTTTATTCATTTTTCCTTTATGCTCTCAACTAAATTTATTTTATCTTTTGCGCCGTCTAATTCCCCGAACAAGGCAATCAGCTTTTCCTTTAGAACTACAATATCCCTCCAAGCGTCAACCTGTTCACGAACCTTCAAAATCTCCATATCATCTATTTTTTTCCCTAATACATGAACAGTGTTATCCAAATTAAAGGTGTTATAGCCGGAAAGGTTATCGAGTCTGAATATTTCATTTCGTGTATTCGTTATAAGCTCATCAACCTGCTTCAATGAATCAACCTTAACATCAAGCCTATCCTGAATCAGATTAGAAATCATTAAAATCGTATTTTCTAACCTATTCACTTTATTGTCCATGAACTTTTTTATCAGGGATTTATCTTGAATTTGGTATTCCATTTTGTTACTGTCAAGTAATACTGCTATCCCTTTATAAAAGTAAGGGCAGAAATTCGCCGAAATGTTCAGGAATATGCCGAAATGTTCAGAAATCGCCAAAATGTTCAGAAATATGCCCTTACTATTATTAAGAAATAAACTTTTTTATCCGAAAGGAGGTGATGTAATGAAATATTACATCGTAATTGAAAAAAGAAAGAAGAATCTGGATAAATTTTTTGAGTTGTTTTCCAAAAATCCAGAGGTGTCCATAAGCGACATAAAAAAGAAGGTTTCTAAATCTAGTTTTTATAAATTAGTTTTAGAGAAAATATACGAACTAAACGACTTGGTCAACTACTTTGAGCCTAGAGCAACAATGTTTGAATCCAGCATCTACAAAGACCAAAGCAACAAGGTTTACCAGTCGTTCAAGATAAACCCGAAAGTGAAAATTCAGGACTACAAGGGTTTCTTTATCTTGGAGATTGAAAATGGAAGCTAGCAATAATAAAGAGAAAGAAGCAACAGAAAAGGAAGTCTATGGCAGACTTCCTGAGTGGTGCAAAATAATTCTAAATTTGTCAAAAAAAGGAAAATTATTTAAATAACAGTAAACTTGAATTATTATGGCAACCGAAACAAAGCAGATATTAGAGGAAATAAAATTGATAAGAACCGATTTAGACTATATTAAGGGGCATATTGCAGATTTAGACTTAGTTTTAACAGATGACGATATCCAATCAATAAAGGAAGCTGAGGAAGACTTAAAAAAAGAAAGAACAAAGAGGTTGATCTAAAATTTATGAAGTTCATTTATCAGAAAAGGCGGATAAGTTCTTAGAGAAGTTAGATAATCATATTAAAGAAAGAATCATAAATAGGTTGAAGAGACTTAAAGATGACCCAATTCCGAGCGATGCTAAATTTATTGGCAGGGACAATAATGAAAAGATATTCAGATATAGAATAGGCGATTACAGGGCGTTGTATAAGGTCAAGGATGTTGAAAAGATAATTCTTATAACCAAAGTCGATAAAAGACCAAGAATATATGGCTAAATAGAAAATTATTTAAGCAAGTAGCACCTCTATTTTTGACGAATGTTCAAAAGGTGATTAAAGGCAGAGTTGCACCACCCTACAGTAGCGAATTCTCCCCCTCGCACTATTTTAATAAAGGTGCTACAATGAAGATAGGGATAGACTTAGATGATGTGTTGGCTGATTTTTTAGGGT
>Ga0209542_10008256_pt1 | contig 19504 bp, 16 predicted proteins | sample RifCSPhighO2_01_FD_184028 | JGI IMG/M metagenome (GOLD analysis project Ga0209542, IMG submission 184028) | Soil microbial communities from Rifle, Colorado - Rifle CSP2_plank highO2_0.1 (SPAdes) (version 2) | ecosystem: Environmental > Terrestrial > Deep subsurface > Rock core/Sediment ...
GGTTCGTGTGTGTATATTGCAACTTAATGTAATCGCCCCCGTCTCTGCCTATTGAAACATTAAAGCCGATACTGCTTTCGTTGCCACTCATCCCGTAAGTCCACTTAATACCGCCGTATCGCCAGCCACTCTCAAGATAGCCGTGCTTTTTCAAGAAACGGGTGCTTAATCTATTGCTCCATTCTGCCTCTTGTTTTGCCATAATTTTTTTCAAAAATCTGCCGAAATCATTAAAGATTGGTATGCCGTTTTTTTGAAATTAAAACCAATTTTTCGCTTAAAATAAGGAGTTTTTGAGTTTAATCTTAATTCCGATAAAATCCCATATTTTCCTATATTTTTGCGAAACGAACCCATTTTTTATTCCTTTGATACATCCACATCTACGACTATTGGTGCGGGCGGTTTTTCTCCCGCTCGTGCGGCTTGGATACGCTGTAATTCGTGCAGGGCTTTGTAGATACCACGCTCAATGTTCGCTTCATAGCGTATGAGCTTGCCGTAGGTGTCATAGTTGGTGAAGTCGTAGCTCAATGCCTGTCCAAGCGTTTTTTGTTTATCTCCAAAAGTCGGCTCTCGGTCATCGTCTATCATCTCCCGCTCAATCTGCATTACCCGCCTCAACCGCCATACATTTGCGGTTATCCTGTCCACCAGCACCAGCTCAAGCTCTGTTTGCGGCTCTAACTCCGCCCGTAGCTTCTTGCCGACCTCAACAAGCATTTTTTCGTCCTCGCCCTCAAGCAACACCTCTTTGCTCAACAGCCCGTGCTTTAAGGCATTGTATTTGCTCACTGCTTTGCCTTCCTCGGTCTTTACGCCGCCGAGTTTGGCGTTCTCACGATTTGCTTCAAGTTGTTTTTGTGATATTTCACTCATAGTTTTTTATTGTTATTACCTGTTTTTACCCTGTTTATCAGGATACCGACCTTTTTTATGATGTCAGAAAACTCCTAAATCTGGAGTTACCCCACCGCTCATTTCACTATTGTTTTCATCGCTGGGGTTCACCCCACCCCCGTTTTCACTATTCTTTTGGTCAGGAGATTTAGTGGAGAGTGCCGTAGGGTAAATCAGCATTTTGCGTTTATCGCTGGGGTCTGCCTCTTGCACGATAAGCCCTGCCGTCTCAAGCATTGGCAAAATCTGCTGGCGTAGCTGGTTTGTGTCCAACATCCGCCCATACACCTCAAAATGCTTTTGCAATACCTCTTGGCGTGATAAACCGAGCTTGCCTGTTATCTCCTCAAACCCCTCACTTCTGCTCCCGTTCTTTTTGTCCCACGCCTTCAAAATGACTTCTTGGTATAGGTTGTAGATATAAGGCGGCAGGTTCAGCTCTTGGCTTACCGAGATGGCGTCCCAAATCTTAAACGCTTGCTCAATGTCATCCTCGTTGGCAATAATTGTTGTGCCTTTCTGCTCTCGCCACCAGAGGTTGATAAGGGCAAAGGATTTTATGAGCGAGATGAGCCGCTTAATGTCTCGCTGATGTCGTGGCTTGAGCACTTTGTTTTCTGTTAAAAATCGCTCAACAACTTTTTGATAGCCCCCAATTTTAATTTCGCAGATATTTGCCAGCTTTATTGCTCGTAGGCGTTCTTTGAGGAGCTTCCGCTCTGGGTTCTCATCAAGCCAACCCTTATAGCTCTCGGCGTCCGCCTCTTTTTTAATGCTCTCCAAAATACCCTGTCTGATTTTCTCTTGGTTCACTTCTGGGCTTAAAAGCAAAAATCGGGTGGCTTCTTGCTCGTCAATTCGTAACCCTGCCGTGCAAAAAATCACGGAAGGAAAACCCCTCAACACGACATTCTTTGTCCGCAATCCCTGCCTTTGGTTTTTATCCGTTATTTTTATACTTATCTCTTTTTTGTCGTGCGAAAGTAGCGGTCTCAACCTTTCCAAAAGTTGAGTGTGGGGTTGGTCAAGAAATATGAGGATTTTTCTGGATAAATCAACGAGGATACGCCCTTTGTTTTTTTCGTCTTGCTCGCCAACATCGTGAAAGAAAGCAGTCGGCGAACAGTAGCCAATTTCCAGCACATCTTCTTCTGGGAGCAGGCGAGCAATCTCTGTTGGTATGTAGCTTTTGCCAGTTGATGACGGGGCATTGTAGCTGATGTTGAATTGTGCGTTTTCCGTATATGCCGATAACTCGCAAAGAAAGGTTACGATTTTGTTTTCCTCATCCTGTTTAATCGTCAGCCCCAATATCTCTACCAGCTCCTGCGATGAGAGCGGCTTAAACTGCGAGGTATCAATTTTCTCTGGATATTCTTTTGCGTATTTGTTAAACAAATCATCGGGGTTGCCGTTGAGCTTCACGAGGTAGTCGGTAGCGTCTCCGCCTTCGCCGACTTCCTGCGGCAATGTGATTATGTATGTCTCATTTCCACCATTTTCCACCATTTTTGCCACCCGTTCCGCTCCTTTCTTACCAGCGTCATCGTTGTCAAAACAGACATAGATTTTCCTACCTTTTCCTACCTTTTCGCACCATTCTTGTTTGAAGGTCATCGCCCCGTGCGTTGAGGTTATGGCGTCAATGTTTTTTGAGAGCAATGTCAATCTGTCCAGTTCGCCCTCGCAAATGACAAGCGGATTGTTAGCATTTGTTAGCATTTCCCATCCGTAAATCTGGGCTTCAACTCCTTTCGGGTAAGTTATCTTTTCATCGCCTGCGTTCGGGTCTCGCCTCAACTTGAAAAACCGAAATGCCCCGTAAATATCCTTTACGGGTATCGTTATCCAGTTTTTGCCGTAGAACTTGCCCCAGCCGAGCTTATGGGCGTCTATAACGGCGTCAGAAACGCCTCTGGCGTTGAGATATTGGCGAATATGGGCTGGAAGTGCCAGATGGCAGGTCTCAACCAGCTCTGCGTCAAACTTCGTGGATTTTCGTGGATTTTGGGTAGGCGTGATTGGGTTAAGTGCAATCTCCGATATGCCGTCTCCAAAGTGCTTGGCGAGTGTTATGAGGTTGCCTTTCTCGCCGCACTTCTTGCACTCGTATTGTCCCGTTTCTGCGTCAAAGTAGAGATGGGCTTCCGTGCCCCTGCTGTCGTTATCACAGCCGTTGAAAAGACAATGGGTGATAAGTTCTTTTCCGCTCTCACGAAAGGCAATGCCTTTGCGTGTGAGATATTCTTTAATGGTAATAGTTTGTAATTCCATAGTTTTGTAATGTTAAGTTTTGTTAGGTTTTTAAGTCGTCCGTTTGTTGGCGGCGTTCCTGCAACTGCTGGTATTCCGCCTCTGTCATTGGCTTGTAAATCAATTCAACAAGTCGGATGAGTTTTGCACCCTGTTCATACGCTTCCTCTCGGCTGATTTCTTTGCCGTAGCGGTTTTTGTAAAGCGTCTGGTATTTAATTATTTGCTCATCCGACAACATAGATTTATTCTGAACTGAAGATTTGATTTTTCAGCCGCTTAATCTGATTGAAGTAGCTCTGGGCGTCCACCGATGATTTGAAGTCCCAGTATTTTTTAACTTCGGTATCTACCCCATTGCCCCGTTTCAGAATAAAAAGCACCTTATTCCTCACGGCTTTATCCAGACCGACCAGCTCAAAACTCTGGCAAAGCAAATACGCCACCAACCCAATGTCGTGGCTGTAAAAATAGTTTTGCGTGTCATCCAAAGGTAGATGGATATATTCCTTTGGCTGACTATCCTTTATTTTCTTCGTCATATAATTTTTGTTAGTTAATTTGATAAGACGACTCTGAGGCACTTTTTCAGAAATAAAAAAGTAACCTTTTTCTTAAGGTTACTCTTGGACAGTTGGCTCAACGATGAGCAGTTTTTACTCAACTACTCAACCGTTCTATGTAGTTTTTTATTTTGAAAATCTATTTGAAAGAAATTATCAATTTTGAAAATATCTTTAATCTTATTATTTAATCTTCTTGCCGTATCGTAGAGTTGCCGCCACTCCATTTCTATATTTTCAGTTAAGGCGTCTATTCTTTCTCTAATAGGCAAAGCAATAGTCGTATCCAAAAGACGGTATTCTTTAGTATTTTCTCCTTTCACTATCAAAATCTCATTGCAGAAATCCCTAAATAACACACCTTGATTGAAGCGGAATTTAGGAGATGGGGTAGGTTCATTTTTGGGTGTGAATTTTTGCTTTTTAATTTCGTCTTTTCTCGTCCTTTCAGCTTTTAATTCTTTCAAATCTTTCAATAATTTTATGTCGCACTCAAAACCACCAGTATCAATAAAAAAACTACTACCAAGTAACTCCAAAAACCCTTCCTTTTGTAATTCATCAAGAACTTCAAAAACTACTATATGTTCTTTGTCGGGATAACCGAGGTCATTATTGTCAATCCTGAATTGGATATTTTCCAACCTTATTGCCTTATTTATTATTGCCTCTTTGGTGATTTTTAGCTGTTTCTCTTTGCCGTACGGCTCGGTTACTATTTTGTTATATTTATCTCCACCAAAGTCATCCAGTTTTTGCCAATTTTGCACATTGAAATGGATGTCATATACAATTCCTTCTTCATTACTAGGGCTAAAAAATCTATTTTCTAACTCGTTTTCCGAAATAGACAAATCCTTAATCGCCTTTTTCTTTTGTAACCCCTCAAGCATTTCAATGAAGTCATTTGAATAAAGGCGTTTTTTGATAAAAGAAACTCGCTTGTTTGGTCTATTGCTATAAATGTTGCCAAGCAATTTTCTGCTTTCGTAATCTAATGTCATATCTTTAATTGTCATTTAATGTTTGCAGATAAACTGTATCTGCTGTATGCTAATGTTATCAAATGTTAGGTTGAAAATCAAGTGAAAAGCACCGAAAACAATAAAGAAATACCAGAACTCCTAACGCTCCAAGAAGCGTGTGATATTTTGAAATGCCATCCGAACACTCTGCGGCAGTGGGATAGGAAAGGTATTTTAGTTGCCGTTCGTTTTGGCGAGCGAAAAGATAGGCGTTATCGCAAAGAAGATATTTTGAAGTTATTAAATCAGCAAAACAAATGATGACATAATTTATTTACAACCTGCCTAAACCTCTAACGAGGCACGGCAATACAAATCCATTGCGACATAGAGACGGCCACCCGTCTCCCACTGTGTCGCAATGGTTGGTAGCCCGAAAGGGTTATCAGGCAGTTCCGAAAGGAGCTGTCGGGAGTTACGGATGGCCTTTTCTGTTCCGCAACTTCGCACAAAACCATTGCGACACTATGAAAAAATTACAATTACAATCCGTAGCGAAAGCTACAAACTATCGCTTTGATATTGAAAAAGCCAAAGGCAGACCAATGCTCCAGTGGATTGGCAAAAGACCTTTGGACAAAGTTGAATACTATCCCGCTCAAGAAAAAGAAATATACGGCGACAAAAACTCAAAGGATTTTAATAAACTTTTCTGGGGAGACAATCTCCAAGTTTTAGCTCATTTGCTCAAAGAATATCGGGGCAAGATTGATTTAATTTACATAGACCCGCCGTTTGCGAGCGAAGCCGAGTATGTAAAAAGGGTAAAACTCCGTGGCGAGCGTATAGAAGGACAGCCCTTAAGTTTGTTAGAGGAGAAACAATACACCGATATTTGGGAGAAAGATGAGTATTTGCAGTTTATGTATGAGCGGCTCTTGCTTATGCGAGAATTGCTTGCCGACACTGGCTCAATCTATCTCCAATGTGATTATCGCAGAAACCACTATTTGAGATTGATAATGGATGAAGTTTTTGGAGAAGAAAATCTGTTAAACGAGGTAATCTGGGGTTATAGGATACAGGGAATAGCACAAAAGTTTTGGGCACGGAAACACCAAACCCTGCTATATTATCGCAAAACTTCAAAATACATTTTCAATCCAGAAAAGGAGCGTATTTATTACGAGAAGCCCTTTATAGACACAAAGCAGGACGAACGAGGGCGTTACTATTCGGATGTTTTTGTGCGTGATGTGTGGGATGGCGACTACACAAAGCCCTTTATCAGTGGCTCAAAAGAGTATCTGGAATATCCGACACAAAAACCAGAGGGGTTATTAAAACGCATTATACAAGCGTCATCAAATGATGGCGATATTGTCGCCGACTTTTTTGTTGGCTCTGGCACAACTCCTGCCGTTGCCCAAAAACTTGGCAGACGCTGGATTGCTTGCGATATAAACTTGGGAGCAATCCAAACAACCACGAAGCGACTAAATCAGATAATCAGTGAACAGCAAAAGAAAAAGGATAAAAACTTCAAAGGTTTATATGCTTTCAAAGTTCTTAATGTGAACGATTATGATGTGTTCAAAAATGAGATTGAGGCAAAGGAAATAGTGATGGAGATGTATGGCGTAGAGCCAATTAAGCGAAGCTACTTTGACGGCGTTTTGGATAACAACTTTGTAAAAGTAATGCCCCTAAACCGAGTGCTCAATAAGATGGATATAAAAGCCGCGTTAAAAGAAATTGAGAAAAACATCAGCACCTTTTCCGTTAAGAAAAAATCAAAATCGGGCGAGCCAGTGTATGAAGAGGGCGTTTTGATTATCGCCTCTGGCGGAGAGCTTGATGTGTCGGATTTTCTGAAAAAGGAAAATAAAACGGGCGTGAAGGTTGAAATCCGAGACATCCTCACCGATAAGAAAAACCTCATCTTCAAGAAGAAGCCCGAAGCCAAGATTGAGGCGAGAGCAAAAGATAAAAAACTATCGGTAGAACTCAAAGAGTTTTACTCACCGATTTTGATGAGAAAGCTGGAGCTGGAAAATGGAAAAGTGCTCAAGAAAGAGCACCAAGCAAAGGTTGCGGACTTTAAGCAAATCATAGACAGCGTGGCGATTGATGTTGATTACAACGGCAAGCTATTCAACGCCGAGATTATGGATTTGCCGACCAAAAAAGAACTTATCAAAACGAAGTATAGCTGGGAGTATCCGAAGAAAGGCAAATATACAGTTGCCGTGAAAATCGTTGATGTGCTTGGTGAGGAATACTTTGAGACTTTTGGGGTAACTGCCTAGCTTATGGATAACCCCTTTCTACAGCATATCCAAGAGAAAGTTATTGCTTGGCGAGATGACGGCTATAAGGGCGCGGAACGGGAGACGCTAAACATTTTGAACCACATAAAGCGAGTGGGCTTTTTGCATAAGCCGCAGGTTGAAGCACTGGAGACCTATATTTATCTCAAAGAGATTGCGGGCAACAAATCTTCACTGACCGTTTTCCGGTCGCTCTTTGATAACGAAAAAGATATGCTCTTGGGGCTGGGCGTTCCACGAGACGAGGCGTTTGATTTGCTCGGCAATAAAGAAAAGATTGAGGCATTGATGGCGGATAAGTTTGGCGTGTCCGATTATCCCAATCAAGTCTATGCCCTCACGATGGGTGCAGGAAAAACAATTTTGATGGCGGTGATGGCGACTTATGATTTTGTCCTTTCTTTTTATCATCCAGACGACAGACGATTTGCAAAAAATGCTTTGGTATTCGCTCCCGATACCACGATTATTGAAAGTTTGAAGGAGATAAAAACTTTTGATTATACGAGAGTTGTGCCGAAAGAGTATCAAAACATATTACTCAATGTTAAATATCACTACTTGGAAAGCCCAGAGACACCGCTATCCCCCATTGGCAATTACAACATCATCGTTTCAAACTCTCAAAAAATCATTTTGAAAACGAGGCGAACGGAAAATAACGGAACGAAGCGACTATTTGGCAACTGGAACGAGCTAGAGAAAAAAGAGATTGAGAATAGACGCCTCGCCGCCCTTCGTGGACTTTCTAACCTCGTGATATTCGTTGATGAAGCTCATCACTCCTACGGCAAGACGCTTGAAGGAACGCTGAAAAAAACGAGGCAGACCATCAACTATCTGCACGGCAATACTCCGCTTGTGGGCGTAGCCAACTTCACAGGAACGCCGTATGTGAGCAATAAGATGATTGCCGATGTCGTGTATCACTTTGGCTTAAAACAGGGCATAGAGAAAGGGATTTTGAAGCAGGTAAGATTTTTTGAATACTCACAGGTCAAGAGTAATAAGTTTATTAAAGATGTCGTTGATAAGTTTTGGGGTGAGTATGGTGAAAAAAGAATAGATGGCAGATTGCCAAAGATAGCTTTTTACTCGGCGAGCATTGGTGATTTGCAGAAAGAATTGAGACCAAAACTTGAGCGGGTTTTAGCCGAGCGTGGCATCGCTAGTGATAAAGTTTTGGAATATCACACCGAAGCCGAGGAAAGCAAAGAGGAGTTTTTGAATTGCGACACCATAGACAGCAAAAAGCAGTTTATTCTGCTTGTCGGCAAGGGCACGGAGGGTTGGAACTGTCGCTCGCTGGTGGCCTGTGCCTTGTATCGCAAGCCCAAGAGTGCAATCTTTGTGCTTCAATCATCCACCCGTTGCCTGCGAAGTATTGGCGACAACTCAACCATCGGCTCAATTTTTCTCTCCGAGGAAAACTATCGTATTTTAGACAAAGAGTTGAAACAGAACTTTGATACCAACATTGAGGAGTTGTCGGCGCAGGAAACCAAGAGCTTTGAACACACGCTCAAGATTGAGAAAAAGAAGAAGCTCAAGGTTGCGAAACTACTCAAGGAAATCCTCGCTATCCAAAATCAGGACTTGGACAAAATCAAGATTGATGTGAGCAAGTTCAAACCAGAGGAGTATAAGTCGCTTATTGGCGAGGGCGGCATATTCTTGAATGAAGGACAGGCGGGCTACCATAGGGCACAAGCGACACGAGAGTTGAAAGAAAACGGCAACCTTACTTTCTACGAGATAGTTGAGCTTATCAATCGTTATACTCACTTGCCGTGTTTGGATATTGAGGAAATTTTGAAGAAAAACGGCTTATCCAGAAAAGAACTCATAAAAAAAGTAAATGAGAGTGTGGCACTACTGCCGTTTGTTGTCGGTAGTATTTTGGCAAACGCCTATCAGTATGAGGAGAAAACAGAGACAGTTGAAGAAGAAATTGAGCTGGCAAAAATGTATCCGTTCAAGATAAGCGTTGAGCAGGGCAGAAATATCCTTGTTGTTTCCAGAGAGCAAATGGAAGAAGCCCACGGCAAAAGTCGCATTGGCTTCCATATAAATCCATATAACTTTGACAGCACCGATGAAAAAGACCTATTCAAGTATTTACGGGATGTGTTGGACAAAGACGAGGTGATTGTTGATGTTTATTTTATAGGCGGAGCTACTGACCCGACCCATAACGACTTTTATTTTGAGTATTACAGCCCTGATAATAAGCGGGTAGCCCGATACTTCCCAGATTTTCTGGTTGAGACGACAAAGGGCAGATTTCTGGTTGTTGAGGTTAAGTCCAACCGAGAAAAAGAAAGCTACGAGCAGAACAAGCAGGAATATAAGGGCAAAGTTGAAAATCTATTTAGCGAGATATTTGCCAAAGAAATTGGCTTTAAGGAGTTTCAGCAAGCCAACAAAAACTTTGAATACCGCATTATCTTTGACGCCTCGCTTCAAAAACGCCAACAGGAGCTATACGAAACGATTGTTGGTATTGAACAATAAAAGAATATGAATAAAGACAGTAACAAAAACCAAACCTTTGCCGAAAAGTTGAAAGAGCATACCGAATTAAGCAGAAAAACGGGAGAGAAAGCCCAATCTCTAATGGCTCAAGCCGAAAAAGCTATGGCGAACAGTGATGGAGAAAAAGCGGACAAACTTTTGGCAGGGGTAGAGTTGTTACTGAAAACAACCGATAGCACCCTACAAGATTTTGAGACCAACCACAAAGAAGAGTTTTTGTGGCTCAACTCATTACCCAAAAAAACAATAGTGAGTAGCAGGGCGGGGTAAAAAATGCTAGATTGAAACTTATGTTCGCTTTCCTCTTATTTGCCTTGTTTTGTTGGGGAGTATATGAGCTTTTCAAGACTGGAAAGACGGGACTGGCTATCTTCTTAATCATCGCCTTTTTGGTTTGGGGCTTGTTTCAGCTCTAGGCCACCATCTTTGTATTGTAGTTCGATTATTGCTACACTGGCATTGTTAATATATCCTTTTCAAAATCTATGAATAATAATGAAGAACTAATTAAAAAAGCTGATATTCAAAAGATAGCAGGAGATGGTGCTAAAATATATGACCAGATTAAGGTCAATTACGACCCCAAAGAAAGGGGTAAATCTCTGGCGATTGATATTGACAGTAAAAAAGTATATCTCGGTAACACGAGTGCGGAAGCACTTGAGTTGGCCAGACAAAATCACCCCAACAAGGTTTTTTATGTCGTGAAGATAGGGTTTGATGTGGCAGAGACTATGGCGCAATCTTTTGCCCCAAGTAAGTAAGAAATTATGGTTAGCGGCTTATTTGTAGAAAACACGCCCTTTATTAAAGTCGTTGTGGCTTGGGGGCAATCGGTGCAAGCCCCTTTTGTTATTTTGGATACTGGTTTTACCGGTGATTTGCAAGTAACACCAAAAATAGCAAAAGAGCTTGGTCTCCAAGTTGCTGGTGTTACTAAAACGCAAATTGCCAACGGAGATGTTATTGAAGTTCCTGTCGCTCTTGCGTTGGCGGCAATGGAGGGCGTAGTAAATTACATCCAAGTTTTAATATCTGAAAGTATGCCGTTGGTTGGTATCAGCTTTTTGTCCAAATTTGGTTATAAAGCAATCGTAGATTGTAAATACAGGACTGTGGTAATGGAAAGAATGGCGTAGTGAGCGGTAATCAATAAACTAAATCTGGCTCTGTGCCCGCAAATCCGGTATGTAGATATAACTGTTTTGCTGTTGTATAATCGTTCTAACATCGTTCACAATGCGGAGACAGTTAGGACAAAACGAGTTTGATGCCTCGGCGTGCCGACGGCTGAATTATTCAAATAAATACTATGGAAAACATTTTAAACATAATCAAGGATTCAAATTACAGCTTTTCGCTGTTTGATCAGTTGCTTGTTAATGAATTGGAACAGAAAATAACAATCAAAGACGGCAAGCCGTATGTTGTTTGCGTTATCCGCGACAAAGAAATTGTTTTGAAGCCCGAGGAAGTCGTTCGTCAGCTTTATTTGATGAAGTTAATTAGAGAATACGGCTATCCGAAAAAAAGAATTGCCCTTGAACACTCAATTAATTTTGGCCGAGAAATAAAATCTGCCGACATTGTTATTTTTGATAAAGACCGCCCGACTGTTGAATACATCATTGTAGAAATCAAAAAACCAAAACTTCAAGACGGCAAAAATCAACTTCGCTCATATACCAACGCCACTGGCGCGCCGATTGCTGTTTGGACAAATGGCGGACAAATCTCGCACTACAATCGCAAAGACCCAAATTATTTTGAGGACATTACCGATATTCCAAAAGCCGATCAAACGCTTGAAGATATTTTAAAAGAAAGATTTACACTCAAAGATTTAATTGTAAAAGATAAAATTCCGAACGAGGGCAAATCGCTCAAATCCATTATTCAGGAAATGGAAGATGAGGTTTTGGCAAATGCCGGTGTTGATGTTTTTGAAGAAGTTTTTAAACTCATTTTCACCAAGCTTTACGATGAACTTCAAAGTAAGAAAGACAAACTGCGCGTTGAAATTTTTCTTGAGGATAAATTAAGCAAAGAAGACAGAGGAGATTATGACAAAGTAAAATCAGCGCTTGTAAAACTTGATGATTCTAATTTTCGTGTTCTTGAATTTCGCAATACCGGACAATCGGAAAGCGAACTAAAAAAGAAAATCCAAAAACTTTTTGACGAAGCCAAAGCCAAATGGCCTGGCGTGTTTGATGAAGCAAGCCAAATCCAGCTTTCGCCATCCCACCTTTCCATTAGTGTTTCTAGCTTGCAGGACATTAAACTGTTTAATTCCAATCTGCAAATCATTGACGAAGCATTTGAATATCTGGTCAATAAGTCATCAAGAGGCGAAAAAGGGCAATACTTTACGCCTCGTCATGTGATTGATATGTGCGTCAAAATGCTCAACCCCAAAGCGGGCGAATATATGATAGACACAGCCGCCGGCTCTTGTGGATTTACCGTGCATACCATTTTCCAAATCACCGGACATCTTTTTCAAAACACAGATATTTCCGAAGAAGAAAAAGAAAATGTGCTAAAAGTTTTTGGCATTGATTTTGATGAAAAAGTTGTGCGCGTCGCTCGCACGCTAAACTTGATCGCGGGCGACGGCAATACCAATGTTCTACACCTGAACAACCTTGATTATGATCGTTGGAATGAAACAATTAGCAATCGCGATTGGCTGGAAGTATACGGCGGAGGATTAAAACGGCTTGAAGCGTTGCGCAAAGACCCAACGGGATATAAAGAATTTAACTTTGATATTTTGATGGCCAATCCGCCTTTTGCCGGAGACATCAAAGAATCCCGTATCATTCACAAATATGATCTTGGCTATAACGACAAAAACAAACCAAAATCAAAAGTCGGACGCGACATTTTATTTATTGAAAGAAACTTAAATTTTTTGAAGCCGGGCGGAAGAATGGCGATTGTTTTGCCACAAGGCCGTTTTAACAATACATCGGATAAAAATATCCGCGAGTATATTGCCGAAAAAGCCCGAATTTTGGCGGTAGTTGGGCTGAATGTAAATACTTTCAAACCGCATACGGGAACTAAAACGAGCGTCTTGTTTGTCCAAAAATGGAACGATAATCCGAAAGTTGGGCCGCTTTGTCCGAAAGCGGAAGACTATCCGATCTTCTTTGCGGTATCGGAAAAATCCGGCAAGGACAATTCCGGCGAGTATGTTTTCGTCAAAAACGGCAACAACCAACCGAAACTGGACAAAAACGGTCATTTGGTAATCAACCACGACTTGCACAACCACGACGGCGAATTGCCCGACGGTGTGGCGGAAAAATTTATTGAGTGGGCAAAATCAGAAAAATTAAGTTTTTGGAAATAATATGGCTTTCGCAAAAAGACCAATCACATCAAAACAGAAAATAAACCAAGCGGGCAAAATTCTTGCCGAAAATAAACCTAATGGACTTACGCTTGAGAATGCCATCACTCTAACTGACCAATGGAGAGCTTGCCATGCATACCCAATAAATACTTTTCAATCAACACTCAGAAGAAAGTTAAAAAAGTTTGCAAATAATCCGTTGGTTGCTCAAAGGTTAAAACGTATGCCCACTATTATTCAAAAATTGCGCAGGTTTCCCAATATGCAGTTAGCTAGAATGCAGGATATTGGTGGTATTAGGGCTGTTTTGGAATCAGTTTGTGATGTTTATTTACTCGCGGATGAATATAAGGACAAAAGCCGATTTGACCATGAGTTAGCGGGTGATGGAAAAGATTATATTAAATCACCACGGGATGAGGATGGTTATAGAAGTTTGCATTTAGTGTACAAATACAAAAATAAAAAAAATCCAGAATACGATGGATTATTAGTTGAATTGCAAATTAGGACTAAACTGCAACACTCCTGGGCAACGGCAGTTGAAACTATGGGCACATTCTTAGGGCAGGCTTTAAAATCAAGACAAGGCGATAAAGAATGGTTAGATTTTTTTGCTCTAGTTTCATCGGCGTTCGCTTCCATGGAAAATACTGAATTATTGCAAAAGCATAAAAAAATGACCCAAAAAGAGATTTTCAAGTCAGTTTCAAAAATGAATGATGAATTAAAAGTCCTTGAAAAAATAAGAGGATATTCTGTGGCTGTCAATGAAATAAACAAAAGAGGAAGCTCAGGAACTGGCTGGTCATATCATCTGATCATCTTAAATTCACTTGAGAAGACAGTGCAGATTAAGCCCTATAAACGAGGAAGTATAAAACAGGCTACTGAAGATTATGCGAAAGTTGAAGCAGAAGCAGCAAAGGGTCAGAAGATTGAAGCTGTTTTAGTATCTGCCGGACCACTATCAATGTTGAGACAAGCGTATCCAAACTTTTTTCTTGATATCAGTGACTTTGTCGAACGCATAAGACAGATAATCGCAGATAGTAAAGAATAACTATGCAATATTCAGTTGTAAATTATAAAACGGTAAAAGAAAATCTAAGTCTTAGAATAGATGCTGATTTTTTCCGTCCGGATTATCTTAAGATTTTAGATGAAATTAAAAATAAGAAGCACGAGAGTTTAAAAAGTAAAGATCGTAAAATTTTTAGTGGTCCTTTTGGTTCTTTTTTGAAAAGTGAAAGTTACCAAGAAAGCGGTCATCCTTTTATAAGAATCTCAGACATTAAAGATGTTTATATTGAAAAAGAAGGAATGGTTTATTTAAATGATAATGAATTTGAACGAGTCAAAAAATATCAGTTGGATGTGAACGATATAGTTTTTTCCAAAATCGGAACTGTCGGCAGATTAAGTTTGATTACAGAAGAATTAGGTAAGGTAGCGATAAGCGAAAACAACATAGGGATTAAGTTTTCAAAGAATATTGACACGCAAAATCGGTTTTACATTTTTGTGTTTCTTCTATCAAAATATGGCCAAAAACAAATTTTTAGATTGAGTAGTGGTAATGTTCAGCCAAAATTGAATGTTTCGGATATAGAAAATCTTAATTTACCCGTTTTTTCAAATGACTTTGTATTGAAAATTTATCAACTAGTCCTAACATCACAATCTAAATATCAATCATCAAAATCTCTCTATTCCCAAGCCGAGCAACTGCTTCTTTCCGAACTCGGACTTTTGGACTGGAAGCAAAAGCACGAACTCGCTTTTGTAAAAAACTTTTCCGACGCCAAAAAATCAGATCGTTTTGACGCGGAGTATTTTCAGCCGAAATATGAGGAAATTATTGAAGCGGTGAAGAAATACAAAGGCGGGTTTGATGAACTGGGAAATTTGGTAAAAGTGAAAAAAAGCATTGAGCCGGGAAGCGAAGCGTATCAAGAAAACGGAATCCCATTTGTCCGCGTAAGCAATCTTTCAAAATTTGAACTTTCCGACAATAATCAACAATTTATATCCGAGGAATTATACGGGGAATTAAAAACTCATCAGCCAAGACAAGGCGAGATTTTGCTTTCAAAGGACGCAACGCCTGGCATGGCCTATTATTTGAACGAAGAATCGCAAAAAATGATTGTTTCGGGTGGTATTTTGAGATTAAAAATAGAGAACAAACAAGTTTTGCCCGAATATCTAACGCTTGTGTTAAATTCCGTGATTGTTCAGAAACAAATTGAGCGCGACGCTGGTGGATCAATCATAAATCACTGGAGACCGGATCAGGTAAAAGCTACGATAATACCTATTTTGAAAAACGACAAGCAAAAGGAAATTAAAGAGTTTATTGAAAAATCGTTTAGCGATAGAAAATTATCAAAATTCCTGCTTGAAATTGCTAAGCGGGGCGTTGAAATGGCGATTGAGAAAAATGAAGAAGAAGCGGGAAAATGGATAGATAGCGAAGTTAGAAAATTAGAAATGAAATTTTAGGCGGTGCGCCAACTTCGTTGGCACGAAATTCGGCGGCGGTGGAAAAGCGAGGGCGGGCAAAAATTCCTTCCCCCTAACTCCCTTCCTTTTTGCCCGCCCGAGCGTAAAAGTTTTTCAAAATTCAGCGTTCGGATTTTCGCTAAAAAAAGTTCGGATTTCGTTCAGGGTGTGGAGCCAAGAAACTAGATACGAACTCGTTTTTTGAAGACGAGAGGGTTCGCTCGCCCAGCCCCGCCACTATTTTTCTGGGACAAGGGCGGCAGGGCGACGGACTCGCCCGCGCGGATGAGGGGGTTGGGGGGAGGAATGCCGAGCCGTCCGAGCGTTCCGCCGAGCGTAGCGAGGCAGGTTGGGATTTGTTGTATATGCCATATTGGCCTAGTTTAGCCCCTCGGGTGGTTCCAAGCTATTGAACCATTACGCGCCGTTGCGAAAGCTAGTGAATTGTGTTAGTTTACAGATAAAGTTATTGTGTAATCTAAACAAATGATTGTTTATCGTCTCAAATCAAAAAACATCGCATACGACCTTTACTTGCCTAAAAAGAATAACGGCAAGGTGATTTTATATGTACCTGGATTGCCTGGGCATCCACGCAAAAAGACCTTGGGAGAAATCTTTTCAGCCAACGGATTCACCTTCTTTGAAATGCGGTTTCCTGGAAGCTGGGAAAGCAATGGCAAGTTCACAATGGATAACTGTGTTAAAAGTCTAGAAGAGGCCTATGCATTTATACAAAGAGGTGTCGGTATCGAACTTAGAAGAGATACTAAGAAAGAGTGGGTACATGACAATATAATACTTCTTGGAAGCAGTTTTGGCGGCGGGGTTATATTGAGTAGCCATATTAAAGACCCTCTTACTTTTGTACTGCTTGCTCCAGTAGCAAAACTGCAGTATCTTAAGGATTCTCTTTTTGTGCTTCCGTCAGGCGACGACGATCTTTTTCATCTACTGTCAGAGGGATACTCTAATGTCTATCGTGGATTAACCAAAAAAGATTGGTTTAATTTTTTAAATGATAAAACCCTAATCAGTCCTGAAAAAAATATTAATAACTTAAAAAACAAAAATTTGCTATTTGTGCAGGGAACAGATGATGATGTGATTCAAAGTACGCACACAGCTGAATATGTGAAAACTCTTGAAAATACAGGAGTTAACGTCAAACTTATATCAATTCAAAAAGCTGGACACGGAGGGGATCTTGAGGAAAAAGCAGTTCAGATTCTTGTAGACAATCTTTAATCAAATTAAAAAGCGCGTGGAGTAATGAAACGCCACGCGCTTGTATCACGAAAGAAATCTGCATTTCTCGTTCTTGGCCATCTGTTTGCGCATTATATCGTATGCGCGTTCGTGGATAGCAAGGCACTGTTGCAAAAACTTTCGTGTTGCTGTGTCCGAAGAGGGGGTAATCCATTCTTGCAGAAGCCACTGAAGGAACTCTAATTCTTCAGGCAAGAAATCGCGGAAGTGATCAGTAGCCTCGAGAACGATTTCCCCTTCCTGCTGGACAATCTTCCCGGCTGACATTAAGAGGTCTTTCAGAACCACAATCGACCTCTTTCTCGCCTGTCTTAGTTCTCCCTCCGAAATCCGTCCCGTTTTAACGACCAGGTTGCGAAGCTGGAAGGTGTACTGCTGAATCTTCTGGAGAAGGCTTAGCTGCAGATGGTAGTCGGAAGGGCCGCTCACTGCATCAAAGACATTTTCCCCAAACAACACCTCGGCCTGTCTGAGATGACAAATAAAGAATGGACCACAGGTGTGAAGTGAGAAAAAATCGGCATTAGCCGGTATTTCCTCCATGTAGACCAGATGAAGCTGTACCGGTAATCGAGATAGCCTTGATTGCACGATAAGTTTTCGAAGGAGGACGCAATCTCCCCGATCTTTTTGTTTCAGTACAACAACAAGATCTGCGTCCTGCGGAGACAGGTGCGGATTAAATAGTAGCGATCCGTGAAGCAGTATACACACCACATTCTCGGCTCCGAAAGCGGATACAACCTTTCCACCGAGTTTTTGTATGGATTCTCTATTCATCATACCCTCCTTCCAAACAGTAGGTTTTGATACCGTGATAGTGGCACACGATTCTCCTTGCGGAGATCGGTAACGAACCGATCAACGAGATTCCCACCCATCATCTGCAACGCTTCTGAAAGAGATAGTGGGACTTTGCTAGTATCAGGAGTGGTGGTGACAGACTCACGGCTCAACGCCTTGAGCGCCCAGAAGATCGTGCTTGAACTTACCACGACATCCTTTTGGTCCCACTTTAATCCGCTGGCCATCAGTAGCCGAATCGGCGATTGTCCATACCTATCGATAAGCTCCTGGAGCATATTGACTCTTGGTGATTGCGGTTTACCTCTCTCGAATCGCACAAATGGCGTCACAATAACTGTCATATTCTGAAGATTATCGGACAGTTTGCGCGATATTCCTAGTGACCAGACGAGTGGTTTTAATGAGCGATTGCTCACAACAACCACTGATGGGTTAAATCCATCTTCCATTAGAGAGCAGAACAGAAGCGACCAGCAGAAATCCGTATCGAGCCGCCAAGTTTTACCGAACAGCGATACACGATAATCACCTTTCTTTTGTCGGGAAATTAATAGCGGTTGGCTGAACTCCCTCCGCAACGCCTCAACTTCCTTGGCATAGAACGATGGGAAGGTGTCGAGTGCCCTATCCACAAAGCGGCTTTCCAGCATAAGACAAAGTTTATGCTTAGCCTCAAGTGGCATATTGCACAGTACGCAAAACATATTACCTTTCTCCCGTCTCAGCACCTTATGTTCCATTGACCAATCGGGGTGAAGCGCTTCTGCGACCATCTCAACAGCGCCGCATTTACAGATGAGCGTTGCTGTCTGGCGGGACTGTAACTCTCCAACCATCACTAGATTTTCGCAATACCTTTGCAGACGAGCGATATGTTTTGCATTGCTATCGATCCAGTAGTGGTCGATGGGCGTACCTAAGCGATACAAAAGTTTCTGAAAGCTCTCAAGACGCTGAGCAATTTCATTAGCTTCCAGACCCTCATACCGCAATCCCATTAGATTGACGCAGCAGACAGATGCGACTCCCGTAAGCTTTGAAACCATCGAAACCACAAATGGCGTTAATGCAAGTCCAGTTTTCACCTCTGATGGGATTGTCAGAGGTAGACATACAATACAGTTTTTCATCGTAATACCTCACTTTCTTCGCAGTAATTGTTCTGCTTTTCGTACCGCAAGCCGTGTCGCTGATGGTACATCGCCCGATTGTAGGTACGAGGTGACGAAGGAACCAAAGAAAACATCTCCAGCGCCCAATGTATCAGCTACCTCGATGGGATGGCTATGGATTTGATATTGTTTGCCGTGATCCCATACCTCCACTCCTTCTTGACCTCGTGTAATGAGTAAAACGCGGGATCGAAAGAGGTTGAGGATTTCTTCTGACACGCAGTTCGATTCGCGCTGGTTGACCTTAATGGCCACAACATTTTTTACCATCCAGGGAGCGCATATCCAACGTTGGACAAGATCCTCGCCCCTTGCGCGAATATATCCTTGTGCATCAAGAAAAATGCGACAGTTCCTTTGTGCCACTTGCTCGAGATCGAACTCTCCCAGTATCGGAGATAACAGTACATTACGTGCAGGGAGACGCCCCCATAACGTTATCATTCCTATCCGATCGATTCGTATTTTCTCGTGTCGATCTTGGATAGTGATGTACACGGTTACAGGTCGACGGGAAGTCAGTAAATGGACCTTCAAACCCGATTCTTCAATTGCCTGTTTGCAGTAGAGTGCAGGGCCTCCGGCTCGCACTAATTTGATGGATTTATCGAGATTGTTAATGTGGTCTGTTGTTCTCGATGCTATCAGAGTTATGGATTTCATTTTTACCTCTTTTCTGTTGTAAATGTGCTGGATTTTAGGAAGCATACCAACTTCCTTCCAATCACTAAACTAACACAATTCACTAGCTTTCGCAATACCCGAAGCGGGCAAAAATTGAGGGAGTTCGAGGGGGGAATTTTTTGCCCGCGAGCCGTTGGCAAGCCCGCCGCCCGCGCGT
>Ga0209542_10008258_pt1 | contig 19503 bp, 17 predicted proteins | sample RifCSPhighO2_01_FD_184028 | JGI IMG/M metagenome (GOLD analysis project Ga0209542, IMG submission 184028) | Soil microbial communities from Rifle, Colorado - Rifle CSP2_plank highO2_0.1 (SPAdes) (version 2) | ecosystem: Environmental > Terrestrial > Deep subsurface > Rock core/Sediment ...
GATTATACCTTAATTGTACCCGGTAATATCCTTATACTTTATCCGGTTATAAAGATTCTTAAACACGCTCTTAGGCCTTCTGAACAATAATTTAAACGCATAGATTGCTTGCTTTCTGATATAAAGCTTTTTGAATTTTTTATAAAAAGCGTAAAGCTCTTTATTTGAGATATTATGGGTGACTATTATCTTGTCAGAATAATTGGAAGGATAATCAATGCATAATCTTGAGAAGTCCATATGTTCAGATACTAGATTATTTTTTAGAGCATATTCCCAAGCCATTGTTTTCGGATAGGGGGTTAATGTGTATACTGCAAAAGACGCCATATTCTGACTTTTTATGAAATCATAGGTTTCCATGATTGTCTCGACAGTATCAATTGGCGCACCAATAACAAAAGATCCTGAAACACGGATGCCTGCTTTTGTCAATAAAGATATTGCTCTGATATTATCCTTAACAGATATATTGCTCCCTTTCAGATATTTTAGTATCTTCTCAGAACCGGATTCAAGGCCCATATTCACGCTATGCACATTCATCCTCTTTAAGAAAGTAACTGTTTCTTTATTAATCAGATTGGCTCTTGCAGTGATATTGAATGAGACTCTTTTATTGATTCCAAGTTTCTCAATTCTTTTGGTTATCTCTATAAGACGTTTCTTGTCTGCTATGAAAAGATCATCATAAAAGTTTATATGAGCGGGATTATACGCTTTAATAAGCTGTTTTATCTCTTTGATCACATAATCTGCCGAATTAAATCTGACTTGTTTCCAGAAAGAAGAAGAAGAACAGAAATAACAATTATATGGACAACCGCGGGAAGAAAGCATAAAAAGGTCATTCTTATCCAGATTAAGATATTCTCGGGCTGGAAAAGGAATGGAATCTATCTTTTCTATCAATCTTCGAGGATTAGTAAACACGAGCTTAGAATTGTTATCAAGAAATACCAATCCATTAATATTGAATAATTCTGCTTTTGAGAATATTCCCTTCTCAAGAAACAAACGGACTATCTCAAAGAAAGTTTCTTCTCCCTCACCTATGACTCCAAAATCAAAACATTTATCAAAAGAAGAAGGCAAAGTAGAAATATGAACTCCTCCGATAAATACGGGCATTCCTTTTTTCCTACAGAATGAAGCTATATCAATTGCAATCGGATAATTCTGAGTGACTGATGATATCCCTACAATATCTGGAGCAAAAGACTCAATCTCTGGCTTATAATCATTACTGATGATCTTGAAGATTATATCCTGATTTTTAATCCTTGAACGCACATAAGAGATAAGATAAGCAAGATTCAAAGGTGGATAATTTGTTTCAACCCTTCTTTGTGTGTTTATTGCGTTAATTAACAGCACTTTTATTGCCATTCTTCAACATCCTCACTTTCTTTCTTTCAATGTATAGATAATACCCCATCAACAAAGACAACCATAATCCCAGAAAATAGTCTTTATACATCCCTTTTCTCAGAAATATCCAGACAGAGAATATTACTGGTTCAATATAAGAAGAATATATCCCTAGAGATCCTAAGGGTTTATTGAGAATGCCCCCACCATTATTCTTAATTATAAGTGGTGCTGATAAAGAGGTATATTTCTCAGCCTTATTGAGAAACTCTTTAGTGTTATTATATGGATAATGATTAATATATCCTTTCAAGTTTCCTATCTTACCATCAATAGAGATTGATCTATGCGGTTCAATATCTTCATAGGTAGCTTTTCCTGAACGGAATAATCTTGTCACTGGCATATCATTCCAATAAAAACCTTTTAAGAAACGCCCAAAACAATAATTATGGAAACATATATTAAAAGCGTTAAGATGAATATTCTTCATAGCACGGATAATCTCAGTCTTTAATTTAGGAGTTACTTCTTCGTCAGCATCTACTATCAATATCCATCCCTTCTTGATTTTTCTTATGCCAAAATTGAGTTTTTCTCTAAGAAGATAATTCTTCTTTCTGAATTGATATATTCTAACATGAAACTCTTTTGCAATCTTGAGAGTGTTATCTGTACTACCACTGTCAATAATGATGAGATTATTAACCCAGTTCACACTCTTAAGACAACGTCTGATGTTTTTCTCTTCATTCTTCACAGCAACAAGGGCAGTTATGGTCTCCATTTTAGATAAAGTCCGCGATAATGCAGTTAATGCCTAATAGACATTCTTTAATTTTCTATCCTGGATGTATATTCTTCCCCAGATCTCAAGCCATAAAAGGCTCCAGATGATAGCGGCATTATTCTTTCTTTTTGCACTATGCATATCGAGCACGTTTTTAACACCGTTAGGTCGTATATACTCACTTATAAAGGTTTCTTTATCGAGCAAAGTGTTGTATGCGAGATTCTGCAGATCATTCATAAACCAGGCATTCAACGGCACTCCAAATCCCTTCTTTTCCCGATTAAGTATCTGCTTGGGCAATAGCTTATTCAAGGATTTCTTCAAGATATATTTCTTTGTAAATCCTTTAAGTTTCAGTGACGAAGGAATTGAAGCTGCAAATTCCATCAGCTTATGGTCCAAAAAAGGGGATCTTGCCTCAAGGCTGTTAGCCATTGTCGCGATATCCATCTTGACCAATAAGTCATATGGAAGGTATTTCTTTATATCAGAATACATCATCTTATTAAGAAAATCGTGAGAGTTATTCTTTCTTAATTCGCATCTTATCAGCTCTGAAGAATTCAGATCCAATCCGCTAAATCTCTGATTGACAAGATCATTCTTCATCTTATCATCGCATATGATCAATGAATTTATGAATCTGTCTTCTCTAGACATCTTAGACAACTCATCGAATCGCTTTAACTTTCTATATAAACCATAATGTTCTCTTGGAAGTGGGAGTAAACCTATGGAATAGCTGACCGTTTTCCTGATAAAGTCTGGAATAGCTTCATATTTACTGAATATCTTGTCCCGTGAATATCTTTCATACCCTGCGAAATTCTCATCTCCACCATCACCTGTCAATACTACAGTCGCATGCTCTTTCGCCATCTTTGCAACATAATAAGAAGGGAGGGCAGAACTGTCAGAATAAGGCTCGTCATAATGCCATACAAGCTTTGGAAGTATGCTTATCACATCAGGCCGGACTATCTTCTCATGATGTTCTGTCCCAAATCTTTCTGCAATAATTCTAGCATAAGGAATCTCATTGAATTCTTGCTCCTCAAAGCCGATAGTAAATGTCTTTACTGGTTTATTGCTGAATCTTGACATCATAGCCACAACGGCAGAACTGTCTATCCCTCCGCTCAAAAACGCCCCTAATGGCACATCAGAAGTGAGTCGTATTCTAACAGCTTCTTCAAAATTAGCTAATAAGGTTTTTGCATAATAATCCTCTGAGAAGTTCATTTCATCGTAGTTAAGATCCCAATATTGCGAAGTCTTTATCTTACCATCCTCGCAGATGAGAGAATATCCTGGCATGATCTTATATATTCCTTTGAATATAGATTTTGGAGCAGGGATATACCCATAAGATAGATATGATGAGATAGATTCAAGACAGATATCCCGTTTGATTGTTTCATCCTCAATTATAGACTTAAGCTCTGATGCAAAAACAAACCTCTCATCATCATAGTAGTAGAATAATGGTTTTTTACCGAGTCTATCCTTTGCAAGAAAAAGGCGTCTTTTTTTCCTATCCCTGTTGTCCCATAACGCAAAAGCGAACATGCCTATAAGCTTTTTAAGTATACCCTCCCCGTATTCTTCATAACCGTGTATTATCACTTCTGAGTCAGTATTTGACATGAATTTGTGCTTTTTCTCAAGCTCTGCCTTAAGCTCTAGAAAGTTGTAGATTTCACCATTAAACACTAGCCAAACATCCCCTTCTTCATTGCACATAGGTTGCCTGCCATTCTTTGACAGATCAATGATAGAAAGACGTTTATGTCCTAGACCGATATGAGAATCGATATGATAATTCTCGGAATCTGGACCTCTATGATTCAATATCTTAGTCATATTTTTTAATAGAGATTTGTCTATATCATTTGACTTAAAACTATATATCCCAGCTATGCCGCACATATCTAATCTCCGGATATACCATGATTATAGGTTTTATAAATATTGAGATAATAATTCTAAGTTAGTTGAAGAGCAAGTGTTTAGATCTTTCTCTTGAACAATAGATAACTGAACAATGGCCCAGTGATGATCAAAAGAACTAATGAGATTGCCCTCCCAGTTAATGCAGCTGCAAGAGATTGGGATGGTGTAATCCCCACAATCAATGCTGAGAATACTTGGACTGCTTCAGAGATACCTAGAGCGCCAGGAGTTATTGAGATGAAATTGCCTAGATAGCTCACAGACACAAGAAACATGGATTTAATAAGACCTATATGCGCATCAAATAACCCATAAACAAGAATTGTGCCTAAAACTCCAAGCATCAATTGAGCAACCATAATTGTCGAGACTGTCAACACCAATTTATTATTCTTTCTTATCAGATGCCAGCCATTAATAACTCGGATTAATACGTTAAAAACTTTGTTTTGAGTATTTGAGAGATTAGGGGAGATTATTACAATAATCAGCGTTGAGATAAAAAGACCTATAAATATGAATAAAATCAGGTAATTGAACATGTCAAATTTAAGATAAAGTAATACCATACTGATTATACCGAGTAAACTTGCAATCATCACATTGATAACATATATCCCGATCAAGGTAGATAGAAAACTCGCATAAGAAAATCCATGCTTCTTCTTGAGATATGACGCTCTTGCTATCGATCCCCCCCTGAAAGGAGTTATAGTATTATAAAATGAAGTTAGAATAGAAAGCCCAAACCATTCTTTTATATTAAGATGTATATTGAACGGCTCAAGAAAATATTTTATCAAAAGACCGTTGGTTATATAAAATGAGAAATTTATCATGATAAAATAAAATATGTATGCTGAGTTCACTAAAGAAAGCTGCTTAAAATCAGAAGAGTGGCTATTCAGATAATATACAAACCATAAAATGAAGAATACAAGGAGGGCCATACTAATAATCTTCTTTATTGTAGATTTCATCTTGGTCTTCCAGATATATTCAATGATATTGCAAGATTTATTCCAGAGATAATAAATGCTATCTTTATTAAGAAATGATAAATCAGATAATAAACATTATTCATAAGCAAAGAAGATACAAATATAAGACTGCAATAACCGCATTTGTACAGATTAATATTTAGTTCAGAATACACAAATCTTGACTCCTTCAGGGCATATAAAGGGCATCTTACTTTAATCATCCCGCCACAACCTTGAATAAACCTTAGGATAAAGTTTATTCAATGCTTTCTTAGTGAATAAAAACACTATCCCTTCTATAACGGGATATCTCTTCTTGCACTTAATGCACACGAAAAACAGGTTATGTCTAATTAATGCAGAATGCGTCTTTCTGCCATTATCCTCCATCAAACATTCTGGGCAGACAAGGCATTTTTCTATATCCTCCTGAATATCTTTATTAACACTCTTTCCCCTCTTAAAGACCAATCCAGAAATACCGCCCCCGAACAGATACGCCATAAGAAAAGTTAGGGGATTTCTAAGACCATACAATTTTGAATTTATAAACCTCATAGACTTTAGACTGACATCCTTATCATTGAACAAAGCTAAAGATTTCTTCCATTCCTTTAAAGAAATCCCATCATTCTCTATCACGCCATACTCCACTTCATTGCATGCCTGTTCAGAAAGAAAATAATCAGATATCTTCCTAAGGATGGAAGCATTAACTGCCTTTTTTGAATATATCTTACTACTTTTGTACAGATTCAGATGAAGCACTTTCTTGAAAGGTTCCTCATTGAAATAAAAGCTTCCGCCAGGCGTGAGAACCCTATATACCTCGTTTATCACAGGGGAAGGATCTGGAAAATGGTGCAATGTCTGATAACAAAAGATGAATGGAACAGAACCGCTCCTGAAAGGAAGAGTATTCGCATCGCAACAAACGCGCAAAGGTATTTTTCTCTTCTTAAATACTTTTTTGTAATGCTTACAGGAATTCAGCATATCATAAGATATATCTATCGCTGCGCCTTTAGCATCAAGAACGTTCTCTATGATTAAAGAACGCTGACATCTTTCTGCACCAAGTTCAATATAAGGAGAGATACGTGTTTTTGTCTTAAGAATCTCAAAATCATTTAATGTGACATCCATCCTTCTTTTCAGTATCTTGTTAATCTCTTTCGATTCAAATTCATCATTAAATATATGGTGTCCAGATATCTGTTGCTTTGATAATTTCTTCCTAAAATCTATCTCTCCCTTCTGACTTCTTAAAGTTTGATATTTCATAGAATCCCCATAATAAAACACTGAAAGTTTATTTAAATAGTTTTCTGAATTTATCTAAGATACTGAAAGTTTAGAATAGGACATATTACGTAAAAAGTCGATTTCTCGCCCCACTCACCAAACATTTATAAACAAATTCTGAGTCTTCAATTATCCATGGGAGTGAAGAAACACAAGCATAGCGATACAAGAAAGACAGTCAATACGCAGTTGAATAGCAAACTCTTTTCCTTATTAAAGACTTACAAACCAGCTCTTTTCCTCATCTTCGTGCTCGCTTTAGGCCTTTCTGCGCGTCTTTACTCTGCGAACATGCCTGCCGCTGAAGAGAGAGCGACAAGCATAGTAGAAGCTCAGTATAAGCTGCAAGGCAAGACAATTATAGATAATCCTGAAGCCCAAAAGAAGATAATTGAGCTTTCAAGACAGTACAAAGACAGTTTCACAGATCCTGAAGGCAATCTTTACCTTATCGGCTCTGACAGCTATCTGTTCCTCAAGCAAGCAAAATCAGCCCTTGAAGGAGAGAAATCTTCCTCATTCTTCGTACTCTCAGAAGTATACATCTATAAGACTGCGCATTTCTTCAATAAAAGCTTCACTCTCCCACAGGCTGCTTATTGGCTCCCAGTGATTTTTGCGCTACTCTCGATAACTTTGATATTTTTCATCGCAAGAATTATGACTAACGAGACAGGCGGCCTGATTGCCGGTACTGTCCTCGCATTGCATCCCCAGTTCTTCACCGCGACACAGCCAGGATTCGCAGACACTAACGGTATGAATATCTTCTTCTCAATACTTGCCGCGTTCTTAGTATTGCTCATACTGCGCAGAAGATCTCTGAGAGAAAAGATATTATATGCAGTTCTTACGACACTTATTTTTGCTATATGGAGCACTGCCTGGAATGGCTATTACTTCATGCTTGCGATAATCTTCCTGTTCGCATTCTGCAGCGCTGCATACTGGACATGGATAAATAGAGATAAATTCTCACGCATCCATACGGCAATCATAACCATTACATTGATCGCCTTGATTATTGCTGCGTTTTTCATTGCAAAACATCCATCAGCACAATCAAGAATAACCCATATCAAAGAACGTATAGGGTACGAAGCCACATCACCTTTTCCAAGCACGGCGTCAACCACCTCTGAGCTGCTTTCTGCCCCTAAAGCGATTGCGCTAGCAGGCAACAAATCCAATCCTCATCTTTATCTGCTTAATGGATGGTTTCTCGCGATACTTACATTAGCAGGATTAGTTATTTCAGCAATGCTACTATTTAGAAATAATCCTTCATGGAAATATGCATTATTCACGATCATATGGTTCATCTCACTCTATATCGCGGGGTATAATTCTGTGAGATTCATCTCTTACATCGCTCCGCCTGCAGCTCTGCTCATATCATTAAGCGCAGTGAAGATCTTAATATTGGCAAAGAGATTCTCAGAGCAGAAAAAGCTCTCGGAAAGATTTCCAGATATCGTTATTGGGATCATCGTTATAATGATGATAATCTCAACAACCACAAGCGCGCTAGGGCTTGATCCTTCAACTACTCTAGGCAGACGTTCCCTAAAGACTCCAGCAATGAATGATATTATATTTGAGACAGGCAACAAGATAAAGACCGCTTCAACTGCTGACGCTATAATCAATTCCTGGTGGGATAAAGGGTATGCTTATGAATACGCTGCAGACAGAGAGGTTATGATGGATAATGGGATTGGCGGCTCAGCAGACCCAAGAATTTACTGGACAGCGCTAGCGCTTATGACAACTAATTATACAGAGATGTTGAAAATATTTGAGAAGATTGATTGCGGAAACATTACAACTGGCTCATCACTTCTTAATTATACTACCCCTTATTGCACACCACCAGAAGCATTTATCTTAGTGGATAATGACCTCATCTCAAGAATGGATCAGTTGAGATATTACGCTGAGACAGACCTCAAGACAACAGAACATCCCCCATTCATTCCGCCAAAAGCCTCTTCAATCTCTGAGCCGACAACCTGCTTTCCGAACAATGAGCAGACAATGCTCCGCTGCGGCGACAGATTCATTGTTGACTTGAATGATAAGCGTGTCTCTTTTGCAGGAAAAGCTTTCCCAGGAGTGCTTGTCTCCCAGAAATACTTTGTGAGGACTCCAGAGAGAGGAGATTACTCTTTGATGGTATACCCTGAAATCGTTCAGGGAGGGAATGTCTACAAAGCAGTGCTGCTGAAAAGCGACCTTATAGACACGACAATAGTAAGGATGTACTTCATGAAAGGCTACGGCATTGAGAGGATAGAGCATTTTGACGAGATATCTGATCCGCTGCTTGGAAGGATTGTGACTTATCGCGTAAACTGGCGATAAAAAGCATCTAATATGCAAAAAAACATTGAGATACTATGATGGCACTTATTGACGAACATTCTATTGATTACAAGATAGGGAAGATTGTGGGTTTTATACTGTCTTATTCAATATTCACAACAATCTTATTCTTTTTACTCTCGAATACTCAGAAAATCCCTGAGAGTTGGAGCATCGTTCATGTGATTGCGCTGACCTTTTTTATAACGCTTTTAGGTTCAGGCATAAAGAGGCTGCTAAGATGAATATCCGAAATACTGCAAAACAAATATTTTCCGGAATCAAATCCGGAATGAGAGAATTTGGGCAATGCCTCTCGGCGATAGTCAATAGTACGCTGTTACTGCTTGTGTATATTGTCGCAGTGGGACCTACTTCGCTTATTGCAAGACTGGTAAGGAAAAGATTCGTTGAGATTGAAGTTTCTGATGATGTTAAGAGTTACTGGTCAGACCTAAACCTAGAAAATAAGAAGTTTGATGAATATTATAGACAATTTTAGAATAATCCAAAAAACACCTCTTCCCAAGAAGAATAAGGAGATACAAAGATGCCGATGTACATTTTAGGGATAAGTTGTTTTTATCATGACTCGTCAGCAGCGCTACTGAAAGACGGGATTGTTGTAGCTGCTGCAGAAGAAGAACGCTTCTCAAGGAAGAAGCATGACTCATCATTCCCGATAAATGCAATAAAATACTGCCTACAAAGCCAGAATATATCCGTAGATGACTTAGAGTATATTGCGTTCTATGAGAAACCTTTCCTGAAACTCGAGAGAATGCTCTCTCAACATTTAGCGGCTTTCCCTTACAGCCTGAAGACATTCCTAAGCTCGATACCCAGCTGGATCAATGAGAAACTGAGAGTGCCAAAGATTGTCAGAAAGAGACTTAAATACAAAAAAGGAGTGTTATTCATAGACCACCATATTGCCCATGCCGCAAGCTCTTTTTTAGTGAGTCCTTTCAATAAAGCTGCAGTAGTAACTGTTGATGGTGTAGGGGAATGGACCACAACAACTTACGGCATCGCTGAAGGCAATGATATAATCCTTCTGAAAGAGATACGCTTCCCTCATTCTTTAGGGCTACTTTATTCCACAGTCACTGCCTACCTTGGCTTCAGTGTCAACAATTCCGAGTATAAAATCATGGGGCTTGCGCCTTATGGGAACATGGACAGGAAGACAAATCAGCAATATAAGAGATTGCGCAATGTGATTGATATAAAGCCTGACGGCAGCTACCGTATGATCATGGATTATTTTGCCTACCATTACGCAGACAGGATGCTTTCAGGAGAATTCTGCGAACTCATGGGGGGGAAGATAAGAAATCCTTCGGAAGAGCTTTCTCAGCGCCATAAAGACATCGCAGCAGCAGTGCAGCTGATAACAGAAGATGTGATGACACTGATATTAAAGAATGTGGCAAAAACAACTGAATGTGATAATCTAGTTCTTGCTGGAGGAGTAGCGCTCAACAGCGTCTATAATGGCAAGATACTTCGCAATACTCCGTTCAAAAGATTATGGATACAGCCTAATGCTTCTGATGGTGGAACAAGCATCGGCGCAGCAGCATTCGTATACCATTCTTTGCTAAGGAAAAAACGTGTAGTTCCTCTGACAAATGCTTATCTCGGCCCAAGCTTCTCCGATGCAGAGATAAAAGAATTCCTTGACAGCAATAAGATAAGATATTCTACTCTCGATAATGATAAAGAACTCGTAAGCACGACCGCGCGATTGATACATGATAACAATGTCATTGGCTGGTTTCAGGGAAGAATGGAATGGGGTCCTCGAGCCCTTGGAGCGAGAAGCATATTATCCAATCCTTGCAATAAGAAGATGATAGAAATCCTCAACCTTAAAGTCAAGCACAGAGAGAAATTCAGGCCTTTTGCGCCAGCAGTCTGCGCTGATGATGCTTTGAAGTATTTTGACTGCGACAATCCTGTCCCTGCGCCTACAGATTATATGCTGATGGTCTACCCAGTAAGAGGTGAATGGAGAAAGAAGATTCCGGCAGTCACTCATGTAGACGGCAGCGGCAGGCTGCAGACAGTGAGAAAAGAGCAAAATCCCAGATATTATGACCTTATAAAGGAATTCGGAAAGCTTTCAGGCATACCCATATTGATCAATACCTCATTCAATATACGCGGAGAGCCTATAGTCTGCACTCCAGAAGACGCTTACAGATGCATGATGGGCACAGGGATTGACTGTTTGATTATTGGGAAATTTGTCATATGGCGAGAAGATAACCTCAAAGATGCTTGGAATAGTGAGAAATATGCTAAAGATTAGAGATACGAAGAAGATATCTTGAATTATTGAACAAAATATTTAAATACCTTGAGCAAATAGGCATGATACTATGTCAAACAATAGATCACTGATAGGAGAACTCTGGGATTTCCTCAAAGTCAGGAAAGCTTGGTGGCTCACGCCGATAATATTGATGTTGATAATAGTAGGAATCCTGATAATAATCGGCCAAAACAGCAGCGTAAGCCCTTTCATCTATGCGTTATTCTGAGAGTAAGATTGGCAAGACCAAGCATCTTATAGAAAAATGAAGAGCTTACAACGTCTTATACACAAACCCGTCGTTAGCAGAATGATTGAAGAACCCTTTCACATCGACAATAACAGGGATATCCATCTTCTTCGCCAGTTCCTTCAGAGTTATGCTCTTGAACGCAGAATGCGCCACAGCGAGTATGACAGCGTCAACTTTAATTATCCCTGAGATCTCAAGGTTCTGCACCCCTATTGAAGGTACAATCATGCCGTAACTGAACAACGGGTCAGAGCACAGCACTGCAGCCCCTTTAGCTTTCAGTCCTTCAATGACATCCTTGACCTTGCTGTTCCTGACGTCTGGAACGTTCTCTTTGAAAGTGAGCCCTAATACAAGCACTTTAGAGCCTTTGATGTTTTTCCCAACCTCATAAAGGCCTTGCTCTGCCAATTCCACTACTCGTCCGGCCATGCTGTCATTGACCTCTCTTCCCGCAAGGATGACTTTAGACTCGTATCCTAATTGGTGCGCGCGGAAAGTGAGATAGTAAGGATCAACCCCTATGCAATGCCCTCCCACCAGCCCTGGAGTGTACTTATGGAAATTCCATTTAGTGCCGGCGGCCGCAAGAACATCTTTGGTCTTTACCCCCATCCTAGAGAATATGAGTGAAAGCTCGTTCATCAGCGCGATATTGAGGTCTCTCTGGATGTTCTCTATCACTTTGGCCGCTTCAGCGGTCTTTATGTCCGGAGCGACATGGATTCCAGCGCTTATCACGCTGCCATAGACTTTCGCGATTATTGACGCGCTCTCACCGTCCATCCCTGAGACTATCTTGATGACCCTATCGATAGTGTGCTCTTTATCCCCTGGATTGACTCGCTCAGGGCTATATCCTATCTTCCAGTCACTACCGCACTTAAGCCCTGAATTCTTCTCAATCAAAGGGACGCAGCAGTCCTCTGTCACTCCAGGATAGACTGTCGATTCGAAGACAACAATCGACCCTTTGCTGAGATTCTTCCCTATCAGGACTGAAGCGCTCTCGACGAATGAGAGGTCAGGTTTTTTATCGTCATCAACAGGAGTTGGCACTGCCGCGATTATGAAATTGCAGGACTTCATCACTGAAGGGTCTGAAGAGAAACTGATTCCTGCCTTGATTAATTCTTCAGGGCTGACCTCATTGGTGCTGTCCTTGCCTTTCTTAAGCTCTTCAACCCTTGAAGCCTTGATATCAAACCCTGTGATCTTATGCTTCCTCGCGAGAGTAACCGCTAATGGAAGGCCTACATATCCCAGGCCGAGAACACATATCTTCGGGACAAATTCCGCCATTGGGTAAGCCTCATCATCTTATTTCTTGAATTATCTCTTAGCGCCAGCGCCTGCCTGCTGCTTGTACCATTCGACAGTTCTTTTCATCCCTTCATCGAAATCAACAACGCACTTATAGCTTAATTCTTTCTTCGCGCGCGAATTGTCAGCAAGGGTTTTCCTGACATCTCCCTGCCTCGCTGGAGAATGCGTCCCTTTTAATGATTTGCCTAATAAGATATTAATCCTGGAAAGCACTGTATTGACGCTGATGCTCTCTCCATTAGCGATATTGAAGGCCTCTCCTCCGCAGGATTTCGAATTCATCGCAAAGATGTTCGCTGAAACTATATTATCAACATAAGTGAAATCTCTTGATTGCTCGCCATCTCCATGTATTGTCGGAGAGATTCCTTTCAGCACTGAAGTTATGAATAAAGGGATGACTGCTGAATACTGGCTTGAAGGATCCTGCCTTGGACCAAAGACATTGAAATATCTTAGAGCGATAGTGTTCATGCCGTATATGCTGTTATACACCTTGAGATAATACTCTCCCGATAGCTTTGTGGCGGCATAAGGAGATAACGGCAGTTTAGGATCTAGCTCTTCCTGAGGGATCTTGCCGCTGCCCCCATAGACTGAGGAGGAGGAAGCGAACACGAATGATTTGACCTCTGCTTTTCGCGCAGCTTCCAGAAGAGTTATAGTCCCAAGGATATTGACATCGCAGTACTCTTTAGGGTCATCAAATGAGGCAGGCACAGACCTGCGGGCTGCCTGATGCAGGACATGATCTATGCCTTTCATTGCTTTCGCAACGCTCTTCTCATCCCGTATATCGCCTTCAATGAACGTTATCTTGTCCTTGACTGCCGAGAGATTATCCTTCTTCCCTGAGAACAGATTATCAAGAACTACAACCTTATAGCCTTTGCTTAGAAGCCCTTCAACAATGTGCGAGCCTATGAATCCTGCCCCCCCAGTCACTAATACCTTTACCATCGCTATGCCTAGCGCAGGACTCCCTTATAAATATTGCTCTGTAGAGGACTTGGTAGAATAAAAAGATAAAAAAAAGAAAGAATAAATGAAGGAATACCAATAAAAGCCTCAGACCTCAAGTCCCCTCTTCCCAGCTCTGCAGGTACTGGATCTGCTCTGGAGTGAGCTCATCAATCTCGACAGACAATGCTTCCAGCTGCAATGCCGCGATATCATCATCTATCTTCTCCGGAAGAACAATTACATCGACAGGCATCTTGCCCCTGTTCTTGGCGCCGTACTCGCACGCGAGCGCCTGGCCGCAGAAAGAGGTTGACATGACTTCTGAAGGGTGCCCTTCAGCTGCCGCGAGATTGACAAGCCTGCCCTCTCCGCAGACAAAAATCTTGTTCCCGTTCTGCAGGACGTATTCCTCAAGGAACGGCCTCACTTCGCGCTTGCTTGTGCAGATAGCGCCTAATCCTTTCAGGTCTATCTCAATATCGAAATGGCCTGAGTTCGCGAGTATCGTCCCGTCTTTCATGCGTTTCATGTGCTCTGTCCTGATCACATGCTTGTTGCCTGTGACAGTTATGAATATGTCTCCTTCATTGACTGCATCATCCATGCGCATTACCCTAAAGCCGTCAAGCCGTGCTTGCAATGCGCAGAAGCTGTCGACTTCTGTCACGATGACATTTGCCCCCATCCCTCTCGCACGCAGAGAGACTCCCTTGCCGCAACTGCCATAGCCGACGACGACAACTGTCTTTCCTGAGAAGAGGATATTCGTAGCCCTGATTATCCCATCAAGGGTTGATTGCCCAGTGCCATAATAATTGTCCAGAAGATGCTTTGTCTTGTTGTCATTGACCGCAATCATAGGATATTTCAGCGCTTTGTCGCGCACCATAGCCTTCAGCCTGATGACTCCCGTAGTTGTCTCCTCACAGCCGCAGATTATGTCCTTGATCAGCTGAAGATGGTTCTTGTGGATCTCAGAGACGAGATCACAGCCATCATCAATCGTTATATTAGGCTTGAAATCGATTATATTCGTCAAGTACCTGTAATAGTCTTCCTTGTTCTCCCCTTTGTACGCCCATACCTTGACTCCTTCCTGAGCCAATGCCGCAGCGACATCATCCTGAGTGCTGAGCGGATTGCATCCTGTTATGGCGACATCCGCTCCTCCAGCTATGAGTGTGCGGACAAGTATGCCAGTCTCTTTAGTGACGTGCAATGCCATCCCGATACGGAGGCCTTTGAGGGGCTTCTCTTCAGAAAAGCGCTTTCGGACTTTGAGCAATGCTCCCATCTGTGATTCTGCGAGCTCAAGATTCCTTGATCCCTGCGCCGCAAGCTTCATGTCCTTGACTTCGTAATTCGCTCCTTTATCCATGATTACCACCAATTTGATACCTGAAGCTTATCCCTATGCGAGAGAGCGACAGGCTCTCCACAACTCTCTCCGTCAGAGAGTAAACGCCTGGTTTTTATAGTTATTGGTTGTGCAGGCGATGTCCTGTATTGTTGAATGGAGTATTGCTTAGGATGAAGCGTACTGTGATTTTAATCATCCTGACTTGCTGAAGAGCGACACGCCAATATGCCTGAGGAATATCAGGAATCTCTGCCAATAAGATATCTCTGAAAGTGATATGGTGACATGTTCTTCGGAAGAATACTTCTTGCCATTGAGGTCTGAATACTCAAGACTTATAATGAAAGAATTATTGCCGATCTCAAGATCCGCGCCTGAGGCATAGACTGAGTAAGGCATGCTCTGGTTGATCTGATCGATAAAGAAATGCTTCTCCGCGCCGGCGAATCCGAATTTCAGAGAGACATTACGGGGGAGAGAGGATGAATCTTTCCTGAGCAGGAATCTTACTGGGTAATTCTCTCTATAACTCACGCTCTCAGGGGCAAGGATATCAGATATGGTTATTGCCGGAGCATCGAGCACGCTCAGAATGAAAAGCGTATGCTGCGCTATCCCCTGGCCGCTCACACTGGCCGCGATGTTCCTTGAACCGCTCTCGGCCTTGCCTAGAGAAAATGTCACGTTTGAAGTCTGAGATATACCTACTCTCTGCTTCTTGCAATCATCCTTTACGCACACTGAAAGGTCTTCAAGAGGGATATTCCCTTTGTTCGACAAGAAACAGGTCACTGATGCCTCTTCGTAAGTGTAATACAGGGATTTGTCGGAAGCGCAAGAGATATCGATAGTGAGGGAATATTCTCGCGGCTTAGGGAGAGTGACCTTGTCATACGTCGCTTTCACCTCTTCAGGAGAGAAGAACGGAGCGTCTGAATTCGTCATGAACGCTGTCGCCGCTGTCGTATTGTCAAGCAGGTAAGCCGCGACAGGGAGAGTGTAGATATAATCATGATCCATGCCCTTATCGACATTCACTAACCAGGACAATTGAGAGACTGCTCCTGGAGGGAGAAGCAAATGCTGCTTCAGAGGAGTCACTACCTCCATCCCTTTAGTGCGTGAAAGGTAGACATCTATAGAGAGATAATAACCGTTGAGGTTTTTCGCTGTCGCAGTTATGATGTTTGACGAACCGAACCTGACTTCAGGATAAAGCGCAGAGATGCTTAGACCAACCATTGACGGTCGCTGCTTTCCAGGAACTGCGCGAGGGACATTGATTGAGAGCTTATTGATATCTAAAGAGACTCCGGATTCTGCCCTCCAGGAATAGAACGCTGTTGACCTGCTCGCGTCCTCAGTTATGGCTGTGACTACATGGCTTGGGTCTATCCAGCCATATTCGCCATATGTCACATCAAAAGGAACCCATCCGTAATCTGGGAAATAGACTTCAGCCCAACCATGCGGCCCCCATTTGTTCGTGAATAAGGGGGAATTCGTATAGGATATGCCTGAGACAAACCGAGCTGGAATCCCTATGCTTCGCAGCATAGCGATAAACAAAGAGGTTATCTCATCACAAACCCCTTTCCTGTTATCCATGACCCAACTCGCTTTCTGCGCTGCCTCAGCAGTGACTGTCGTCAGGTCATACTGCACGTTCGCGTTCACCCAGGAAGCTATCCTGTCGACAACTACGAAAAGGTCATTCTCTCCTGCGACCAATTCTGAAGCGACAGAAGTCATCTGCTTATTTATGTCTATGAGCGATGAAGAGTAAAGGAATCTCTGGGCGTCTTCAGGGACTTTAGAGATTGGGAAATTGACGCGGGAATTTATCTGGAAATGCCTGTTGGTGGTCTTGACGCGCGACGCTATGCTGAAATCAAAATCATTCTGTGGAGGATTCTCCCATCTGAAGACTATCCCGCCATTCTTCTCTATCGGAGTGGGAGAGGCTCTGTCAGAGATCACTTCCTGTCCGCTGCCTGCTCTTGGGAAGAAAGTTATGTTCGCCTGCACATACTCGACTCTCCCAGTAGGACTTGGCTTGACGAGAGAGATGTTTGAGGAGATGTTGACATCTATCACCATCTGATCGGTATTGAATAACCATATGTCGCTAGCTACAGATGAAGGGATTGAGAGTGCGAATATGAAGAAGAACGCTGCGATGATTGATTTCCGCACCATCATATCACTTCTCTGGAAACAAACGCCGAGGCTGAGTCCTCACCTGAGGGTTGCACCCCACAGATCCCCGCCGGACAGTGCCATCTCGCTACGCTCAATGGCACCATAAAATAAACGCCGAGGCTGGGATTTGAACCCAGACATCCCGAAGGAAACAGGATTAGCAATCCTGCGCAATACCAGGTTATGCGACCTCGGCAAATGTGAATTTTATATTTGATTATTATCTTATTAAATTATTGTTAATGATTGCAGGGTCAGCAACAGCTGATCCTGCCTACGGGTACCTCTAGGGTGTTAACCCTGAGCCAGGATAGCGACCTCGGCAAATGTGATTGTGGAATGGTTATAAGACAGAAATAGGCTGTTTAAAAAGATTGTGAGAGAAAAGAATGCTTAAGGCTGCAAGGGTGTAGCTCCACTCAGGATTAACCCGCGCGAAACCCGTTTAACTCCTTAATCCAATAACTTACAGATTAAAACAACAGCAATCTTTGTCAGAAAAACAAAACAAACAGCAAAAAAATAGGATATAGCGGGGGTTGGATTTGAACCAACGACCTATGGGTTATGAGCCCATCGGGCACTCCTGGCTGCCCTACCCCGCTATACGTCACCAAAACCCCAGTTCATTTATAAAGCTTGCGCCAGAGGGGGCGATGTCCTGAATCTGTAGATTAAGACTTTTTTGACATTGCTTAAATGGCTAGACTTCGAGCAGAATTGATGCCAGAAGATATAAGCAACGACAAAAAAGGAAAGATTCAGGACAGAGCCGCCAGAGGGAATATGCGTAGGTAAATCGCCTGACGAAGGCTTTGATATAGTGCGCCATCGAAAGCTTTAAATAGTTCGGCTATCTCATCATCGACTCAGGAGTGAGGAAAAAGGTGACTGCACTATGCTAAAGATGGAAAAGATAACAAGTATGTACAATATGAAAGTGTTCACCGACAGCGGAGAATACTTCGGCGACGTTGAAGAGCTTATTCTGACAAAGACGCGCATTTTCGGATGGCGTGTCCGCGCGACAAAGAACTCTTACCTGTCAAAAGTTCTAGGATCTGCTAAAGGAGTGATAGTTCCGCACCAGCTAGTCAAATCTATAGGCGATGTTGTCATCATAAGCAAAGCTGCGGTGCCTAGCTACTCTCCGAGCGGCAATCCAGAACCTTGATTCTTATATTTTTTTGATATATGATTCTTGATTAGTATATTAACTAAAATATCTTAAAGCGATTATTCTTCTTGGACGAAAAATAAGATATAGCTAAGATTAAAACCTGCTCTGGTGAAAGTCTTTTATGGATATAAGTCGATAGTGTGTCAAATCAGTGAGAGGTTACCGTTTTTTATATCCTTTCCTCGCTATTTAAGTAGAAATCATTAGACTTTTTCACCGGAGCCATTAAAACAAGAATATTAATAAATCTGCTGATCTAATAAGATATTATGCAAAATGCCTATAAGAAAGTGTCAGACCAGTATTTGCGCATAAATGATCTCGTAGGTCAGATCACGGATCAGATGCGCGCGCATATAAAAATAATTCCTGGGATGTATAATCGGGGAATTCGCGTTAATAATACTCAACTAGCACATAGGTCAAGCGTGCTAGATGCTGAAGTGTTGAGAATGAGCGAGATTCTGGAACGCCTGCCATCGGATGATGAAACCCGCAAAAGATATGAAACACGGGTCAATGACAGAATAAACCACCTCAATATGTCTACACAAAATTACAATAAGTGGATAGAACGAGAAAAAGCGAGATGGAGATGGAATGCCAGATGCTGTCTATGCAGGTAATTTAGCGCAAGCATTAAATAACTGAGCCACTAACTTCTCTGCGAAATGAGGATATTGCTGATAGTGAACCCTTTGTCAGGCAGGAGAGCTGCGAGAGAGACTCTTCCAATACTGATCCAGTTCTTCAAGAAAAATAAGGTGGATGTCACAGCACACATAACCTCTCGCCCAGGAGACGCTTCAAGGACCGCTAAAGCAGCGATAAGAAGCAAGAAGTATGACGTGATAACCTCTTGCGGGGGGGATGGCACTGTCAATGAAGTCATCAATGGTATGGCCCGCAGCAAAATCCCTTTAGGGATCATCCCTCTAGGCACAGAGAATGTGCTTGCCAGAGAATTCAGCATCCCGTTCAACGCTCTCAGCGCCGCAAAAGTGATAATTGGAAGAAATAGGGAGCGCATAGATTTAGGTAAAGCGAATGGGAGATATTTCTCGCTCATGGCAGGAGTGGGTTACGACGCGCATGTGGCGTCAAGGCTGAAGCCTCTGCTCAAACGACTG
>Ga0209542_10008261_pt1 | contig 19501 bp, 20 predicted proteins | sample RifCSPhighO2_01_FD_184028 | JGI IMG/M metagenome (GOLD analysis project Ga0209542, IMG submission 184028) | Soil microbial communities from Rifle, Colorado - Rifle CSP2_plank highO2_0.1 (SPAdes) (version 2) | ecosystem: Environmental > Terrestrial > Deep subsurface > Rock core/Sediment ...
CAAATCCAATAACGTGAATGCGCTCTTTATATTGAGATCGCGCTATTGCATCAGTGATTGCCTGCGATTTCCAACCGCTCTCTCCCGCAATAACCAAATGGTGGGGTACGCGGTCTGCAATTGCAGAAAACGCCGTAATAATTGCTGGAATATTTTTTCGCGGTTCTAAGGCTCCAAAAAATAAAATGAATTGATTAGGAAGACGATATTTTATTCGAATACGATGCACGTCTACTGGCAATGCGGCGGGAGCATCTGGCACGCCAGGATACACAACGCTGATACGATTATTATTAATCCTGTAATGTTCTATAATATCGTTTTTAGTATGCTCTGATACCGCAATAATATGACTTGAGCGCGCAAGCAATGACTTCGGCTGCATTGCGATGTGCCATAATTTTCGCTTCCAGGTAAGAAATTCTGGAAATCGTTCATATGAAATATCGTGTGCAACTGTTACGAACGGCTTGCCGTGCGTAAGCGGAATGAGACGCGGATTAGGAACAAAAAATACATCTATAGGAACAGGGATTATACGGTCCCATTTAGGAAACCTAAACAGTAATTGCGATGTATTGAATAATTTATTAGGGTGGCGAAAAGCATGCACGGAAACGTTTTTGCGAAATAACGGCAACTGCACTGGCTTTGCGGCATTATAAAACAAATGATACTGATGCTTCGACCGAACGCGCGACATAGCATCAATCATGCGGGTGGTATATTCCTCAACTCCGCTATGGCGCCCCTCCATTAATGACCGAACATCAATGGCTATGTGCATATCGCTTATTGTTTTCCCCGCTTAAGCGCCTCTTTGAACAACACAACCATTGCCGCAACAATACTACTAAACACTCCCGTAATAATTGCTACAGGAATAGCAGATACTCGCACCACGCCCGTCCATGGAGTAGTGGAAGTGATGGAGAATTGATCACTATCTGAATTTGTTGCATTGTAGTGACGAACCGTACGTTGCGCCACATCCCCAACGGCCGCTGCCAATACTTCTGCCTTTTCCCGAGAGCTATCAATTATCGTTATCTGCACAAGCTGCGAAGCTGCCTTTTGCGCCCGCACGCGCTTGGTGAGTGCAAATGGATCCTGCGTACTAACAGGAAGCTTTGCTTCCTGATACGCTTGCACAATCATTTCCGGAGAAGCAATAAGCGACGCAAGTGTGGATGAAAATAATTCCGTTCCCGATAGCGCATAGTATCCATCATATCGGAATCCCGGCGACGTATCGCGCTCTTGCAAAGCCACAATATATGAAAAATGCACTTCGTATGATGGGGGAATTTTTCGAGCAATCCCGTATCCAAGCCCAGCTGCGGCAATACCCGCGGCGCAAATAAGCGGCAACGCCCGGTTCAGTGCTCGAAACGAAGCTTGCGTATTGTCAAAAGGGGTCTGTTGCATATCATATGATTATGCCGATATCTCGCTAACCTTGCAAAACTGACGCCATGCCTCATAAACAGCCGCTTGTATTTCGCGGATAAATCGCTCTTTTGAAAACCTCAGGGCATGATCTCGAATACGTTGTGGATCCCACACTATACTTTGAGATGTCCGTATCGCGCCGCACAAGCTTTCGCTTGTTTGCTCGGAAAAGAGAACCCCCGTAACGTTCGGCACGACTGTTTCCAGCGCTCCCCCTGCTCCATATGCAATTGTTGGAATCCCAGATGCAGCAGCTTCCAGCGGAGTAATACCAAAATCCTCTTCCTGAGGAAAAAGCAATGCATGCGCGTGCCGATATAGCTTCGGAAGATCTTCGTCAGGAACAAATCCCAAAAATTCTACCGTACTCCCCGCAACTTCCTGCAATCGATCCAATTCTGGCCCCACTCCCGCAATCTTCAGAGGAATGCCCAGCGAATTCGCAGCATGCACGGCAAGATCGACTCGCTTATATGGAACCAATCTCGACACAATAACATAATATCGCTTCTCACCTGCATCTGCGGAAAATCTGTTTATGTCAACGGGCGGGTAGATAACATCCGCATCCATACCATAATATTTTTTTATTCTGCGGGACACATAATTCGAAATTGTGATATATGCATGTACGCGCTTCGCAGCAAAAAAGTCCCAAGTTCTAATATAGGAAATTGCGTGAGGAGCAAATTTTTTAAATAGCGCACCCGGAGAAAACTCCCGAACATACCGGTGACTCCCATCCCATGCATATCGAATAGGAGTTAAGCAATACGACACGTGCAAAGTATTTGGATGCAAGACAATCCCTTTGCCAAATCCATGCGTATTGGAAATCACCACATCAAACGCAGAAAAATCAAACTGCTCTATCGCCAGCGGCATAATCGCAAGCGGTACATATTGATGCGATCGTTTTGCTCCAGGAAATTTTTGGAGAAAGGATGTACGAATTCTTCGAGGATCGATAGTGAGACGGACATTCACTTCGTCATAAACAAGCGTAAAAATGGGAGCATTGGGGAATGCCTCCGCGAGCGCTTCCAGCACTCGCTCCCCTCCTCCTAGATGAGTAAGATAGTCATGTACAATGCAAACTCGCATATGTATCATTACACCGCGTTCTTGTCAGAAATCAAAATAAGCAAAGTTTTTATTAACAGGACGCCATCCAGCCGCAACGACCAATTTTCTATATATGCAATATCAAGCTTTGCCTCTTCTTCGAATGTTAACCCTGCATTTCCTGCAACTTGAGCCATTCCAGTCATACCAGGCTTTATAGCAAACAACTTGCGATGCACCTTTGCATATTGGGCAATTTCTTCCGGCAAATGCGGGCGTGGACCGATAAGACTCATTTCTCCGCGCAACACATTAAACAATTGAGGCAGTTCATCGATTCGAAGCTTGCGAATAATTCTCCCTATCTTAGTAATCCTCGGATCATTCCGCATCTTAAATAATGGTCCGCTGCGCTCATTCGCTTTCCCTTTTAGTTCGTTGTATTTTCGTTCCGCTTTCTTCCCTCCATACTTAGTTCCTACGCAATAATCCGCGTACATGCTTCTAAATTTAATAATTTCAAATGGCATCATAGTTCGCCCAGCTCGTATTTGCGTATAAAATACCGGCCCCTTGGAATCTCTCTTAATAAGCGCTGCAACAAGAAGTAGGAGGGGGGAAAGCAACACAATACCAATACTAGCGCCTACAACATCTATCACGCGTTTTGCAATACGCCCCCACCCATCGAGCGACGTCCGAGACAACTCAAGAAGCGGCACTGTTCCAATTTGCCGATATCGAACATTAATAGCATGTGTTTCAAAAATATTTGGAACATATTTGTAGTCGATTTTATACTGTTCCGAAAAATCTAGTAACACCAAATTATCTTCGTCGGGCAGCATAGGATTGGTTTGAATAACTTCATCTAAACCATGCCGATCGTAAATGTGTTGCAACGCGCTCCATTCCACATTACTCAATTCCCCTACAACCACATATCCTAAATCTGGATTTTTCGTAAAAAGCGCTGCAAGCTCCGTTGCAAATGGACCATTGCCCGCAAGGACTACGCGATGCACTCCTAACCCTCTTTGTAAAAGCACATGCTGCAGCTCGCGAATCATTGCTCGCCCAAACGATACGAATAAAAATGCGAACACATATGCGATAATCAAAATAAATCGGGATTGAAATAGCTCGGCACGCAAAAAGATACCCAAAATAATAATCATGAGCCCCAGAGAAATTCCAGAGAATATTTGCGTCACTTCATCAAACGCTTTGCGCGTAACACGCATTGCATACAACCCTTGGGCAGCAAACACAAAAATAATAACGAAGGAAACAATACTTGCCAGCTGCATGTATTGCGAAAAGGGCAAATCGACCTCAAACACTACTGGGCGTAGCCCTCGCACCAATTCACTCAAACGCACATAATACGCTGCGGCCGCCGCAGTCAAAAGCATCATAAAATCAATCGGCACCAGCATCGCACCGAAAAACAATTCAGACCGTTTCATGTCATGCATTATACGCCAGGTAGCAAGATTGACAAATGGCGTTTTTTCTGTACCATTCAGACTGCTGATGGGTGGATAATCGCCCGTAACAGGGAGGAAAGTCCGGACACCACTAAAAAAGGTGACAGGTAACGCCTGCCGTCCGCAAGGACAGGGACCCCGCTTAGCGAGGCTAAGAGCGCAACAGAAACATACAGCTTTACCCTGAGCTTGTCGAAGGGCCTAAGCAATGGTGAAATCGTGGGGTAAGAGCCCACGCGGGCGTATAGCAATATACGCGCGGTGCAAACCCCACCTGGTGCAACCTCAAGACGTCCCGCCTCGGCGGGACAGGTAGAGGGCAAAGATACCGTCAGCGATGACGGTGCAAGACAGATGATTATCTTCAATGACAGAATCCGGCTTACAGCCTATCAGCAACTATGTAAAAACCTCGCGTACAGCGAGGTTTTTGCTATTTCTCTGCGTCTAGAGCAACGTTTACCAACTTATCCGCATGGGCATTTTTACTTCTCGGCACATGCTCAAATGTAACCCTTGAAAACGTTGGAAGAATTTTTTTAATTTCACCTAATAATATTTTCAAATCCTCGTTTTTTACCCGATACTCTCCGCGCACCTGCTTCACCACAAGCTCGCTGTCTAAAAAACATTGCAATTCTTGTATGCCTTGTTTTTTTGCTTTTGTAAGACCGGCTAGCAATGCGCGGTATTCTGCCTGATTATTTGTTGCAGTGCCAATATATTCGCCATATTCAAAGGGCGCGCTTCCAATCTGCGACAACACAAATCCTATTCCGGCAGGGCCCGGATTGCCCCGCGCTCCGCCATCTGTAAATAACGTAGCTGCTTTCATGTATTACGCTAGCAGCACGTGCATTTATTCTTCATAAGTTTTGTGCCCCCGATAACAAGCAATAATACCGGCCAAATCACAGAAACTGCACCTTCGGAAAGAATCCCCCACGCACCAAGCAAAAACGTAATTGCAATTAACATAATACACACCGGTATTGCCTTATGATGCGGACAATTGCATCGTTTTTGGCCGCAGCACTCGCTTCCGCCCGGGCATGACTTGCAATCGCATCCTTCACACTTGTTCATATCCTCTTGTGCGTTTTCCATAGTTTGTAAGAAATAATTAGTAATAAATACCCCTTTATCATATATCAAACAGCTTGATTATCAAAAAACTGCATTATATGCGCAAAAAATGGCACTATCTGCAATCGTTCCCAAAAAAGCTCGAGGGAAGTTTTTTTACATTGCACATGAAGCGCGGCAACATCCTCGCTTGACAGAGTTTTTGCAGAAAGATTTTTCTCATTCACCCTGTAATACATAATTGATGCCGGATTTTCTACATGCCCGATCCCAAGCGCATGTCCAAGCTCATGCTCAAGCGCTAGCTGCAAATCGTTATGCTCGGAAAATTCATAAATCGTAATATCGTAGCCAGTATATTCCCCCTGGTCAAATTCTCGCTGGCCCGCATAGAGTTGGTTGAACTGTCGAACATTCGCGTTATACGTTTGCACGGTTTGCTGTTCTTTTGTGGCAAGCGCATTTACAGAATCAGCAAGCTTATTAACTTGCATTCTCTCTTTTTCCAATTGATCATAGCTTCGTACTGTTTGCGTGTCTGCTAAATACGCATCTTTGGCAGATACGTATGCGGCATAGGCCTTGTCATACTGATCCTGCGCTTTCTTTTGCTGAGACGACATTGTACTCAATTTATCTGAAAAGGCCTTTGCCTGATCTATAACCTGTTGCCTGCTGTCATATATCAAATTAATTGTAAAATCCGCATCTGGAGCATGCTCAAATAGCTGCTTTCCCGCGCGCTGTTCCCAAACAGTTTCCGCCTGTTGAACCGCCGCCAAAAACTGATCTTTTGAAATATCAAATTGCTCATCAACCTGGCCGATGGAATAGGCAAGCGGGCGGGCACATGGGGCTGGAAAAAGCACAACGATAACCCTATAGAAGATCCCAGCTATTACTACATATGGCACGAGAGTTCGTATAATCTTCATATATACAGGATACAGAAAAACAGGGTACTCTCAAAAGAATATGGAATCATCAAAAGAATTTTGGAATGTTGATAAAAATGCCGGAAACTTGCTTCAGGCGCTTATTTTTACGCATCATCCGAAACATATTCTGGAAATCGGAACGTCAAATGGCTATAGCGCAATTCTCATGGCGAAGATTGCGCAGCAATATGGCGGGCATATTACAACTATTGAATATTTTGAAAAAAGAATCGCGCTTGCAAAAAAAAATGCTCGGCAGGAAGGAGTATCTGATGCAATAACAGTAGTGCAGGGCGATGCATTAGAAGTCTTGTCGCGTTTCTCCCCCTCATATGAGGGGGAGTTGGAGGGGGTCCTAGAATCGAAAGCTACCCCCACCCCCGCATCGGCGGGGACTCCCCCTTATCCAGGGGGGAGAAATATGCGTTTCGACTTCTTCTTCATTGATGCGAATAAAAAACAATATGCGCAATATCTAGAACATTGCCTGCGCCTCGCAAACCCCGGAGCAATCATCGTTGCAGACAACACGATATCTCACAGAAATAAACTGGCTGATTTTTTCGCTGCGCTAGAAAATAACAAAAATATTCAATTTTTAGAACTAGAAATTGGGGCCGGATTGGTAATTGCTCAAGCAAAATAAAGCCGCTCATGTTTCAGAGCGGCAAGCCACCACATACAAATTTCTCAACAGTCGTCAATCCACGCAACGGTAATTGCAGCTTCACCATATTCAGAGTACACAAGAATTTCGTACCCAGGCGATGGTGCCCGAAGATTTTCTGCGAGATACACTTCCGCGCCCTCTCTTGTTGCAGAGATGTTTCGAATCAGTATTGGCGCATGGTCATACTTCTCACTCATCCAGAACGGCACAGGCACAGCATTCATAATAATAGAGAGCAATACATCACCGGGATAGCAGAGATAAACAGAGCTTCTGTGAGGTGTTACAATACGCTCAGCTCCGCTTGCATCCCGCACGCGAAATCGAATGGGGGCACGAAATGCTGGGTTCAAAATATATCTCGCCAGCAACACGCCTGAAACAAATACTGCAACCATTGCAAGAATGAGAAGGCAATATGACCTTGAATCCCACATAGCAACCTCCGTTCAAGTGGAAAGAACGCACTAGCTTACGCCGCGCAAGCTAGTGGATTATTGTATTAGCTCGCCTCTGCAATGTCAATGAGTCGCAACTCCAACGACTGCCTGCCGCGAAACTCATTGATACCAAGATTAACAAGCACGTCCATCGGTTTTTCAGTAATGGCAATTTTTTCTGCCAACCCAAACCCGATTGCATCTACATCTTTATCGCCAAGCGACACGCGCATTTTGAGATGATCCTGCGAAGCGCCTATGGCACGCGCTTCATAAGCGCGAATATTGGAAATAATAAACGTGGGTTCAGGATTCTTCTCTCCGAACGGTTCAAATTTTTTCAACATAGAAATAACATCCCAAGTCACCAACCGATGGTCAATAATTGCATCTGCAATATGAGTCATAGGCACGCTGTCAGCGCTGGCAGACGAAAAATACTTTTCAAGCCCGCTTTTCATATCAGGAATTAATTCATGCATCACAGAAAACCCCGCAGCTCCCGCATGCCCGCCGAGTTTTAACGTATGATGCCGAACTGTTTCAAGAGCATGCAATACGTTGGTATTTCCTGCTCCGCGCGCTGAACCAACAGCATGGGCATTTGAATCTGGAATTCCGCCCACTACGAACGCAGGCTTGCCGAATTGCGATGCCAGCCTGCCGGCTACTAACCCCACGATACCCGCATGCCAATTTTTGTTTGCAGCAAACACAAACGGCAGTGCTGGGTCCACACTTGCTATTGCATCATCCATAATACTCTTTGTCATGGTGCGGCGATCGTTATTAAGAGACACAAGCTCGCGAACGCATACTTGAGCCTGTTCGGACGTTGCAGCGAGTAGCGCATTTAATGCAGTCTGCGGATGACCTATTCGCCCAGCAGCGTTAATCAGCGGAATAATACGAAAGGCAATATCCTTCGCCGTCATTGCAGAGGGCTCTATTCTCGCCTGCCTGATAAGTGCCTGCAACCCCGGACGCTTCGTGCGCATCAGCACTTCTTTTCCAAATCGTACGATTGCACGATTTTCCCCTAACAGCGGCATCACGTCCGCGATAGTCCCGATCATAACTAAATCTAGCAACCATTTTTCTTTATCGGGATCATTCTTAAACGGAGAATCTTCATGGCGCAATAATGCTTGCGCAAACTTCCAGCTCATACCGGCTCCGCAAAGATGTTCCCACGCATACGACCCTGCAGGATGGCGCGGATGTAAAATTGCTGTTGCATCAGGCAACTCATCAGGCAACTCATGATGATCGACAACAATAACGTCTTTGCCGCGGTTTCGCACATCCCCAATTTCCTTTCTATTGCCTATTCCGCAATCGACCGTAATCAATAAATCAAACTCCGTGCTTGCCTGCTCAAGCACTGTGCCATTTAATCCATATCCATCGTGATACCTATGTGGCAAATACGGAACTGCATGGGCTCCAATATCCCGCAATACATCGAGCATAATTGCAGTAGACGTAATACCATCGGCGTCATAATCTCCATACACCATAATCCGCGACTTATTTTTTACTGCGCGCATTACTGCATCAACGGCAGAATCCATAGTTTCGATGCTATATGGATTATGTATTTCAGACACATAAGAAGGAACAAAAAAGGATTCTGCGTTTACAGGAGCAACGCCGCGAAGCGCGAGAAGTTTCGCAAGAAGTTCATCTGCGTCTGCAACTACCACCTCGCTATTTCCTCGAATCGGCCACATGCTATGCAATACTGCGAGATGGCGTAAATTCTACTCCGCCACGCATCGCATGTATGTGCCTTGCTGATTCATGCTCATAAAAACGCTGCATAAAATGCCCCATAGGCGCACGCGTTTCATCCTCGATTTGCAGCAGCCTATTATACTTACTAGTACGGTCTGATCGGGATGGAGCCCCTGTTTTAATTTGCCCAGCGCCAACTGCAACTGAAAGATCTGCAATAAATGTATCTTCCGTTTCTCCGGAACGATGTGAAATAATAACATTGTGCCCAGCATCCTGCGCATGCATAATTGCCTCGAGTGTTTCAGAAAATGTACCTATTTGATTTGGCTTAATCAATACTGCGTTACCTGCCTTGCTTCGAATGCCTTGTTGAATGCGCGCCGGATTTGTAGCATACAAATCATCGCCGACAATCTGTGCATACATTCCATTACTTGCAGTAAATTTCGTCCAATCATTCCACGCATCTTCTGCAAATGGATCTTCAATAGAAATGAGCGGGTATCGCTCTTTCCATTGTTTGTACAAAAAAGCAAGATCGTTTGCCTGCAATAACGCTCCGTCAATAAGATACCCTTCGCTATCAGGCTCATAAAACTCAGAGGCAGCAGCATCGATTCCTAAACACGCATCGACGCCCGGAACATATCCTGCCTGCTCTATTGCCCGCACAATAAACCCGAATGCATCTTCGCTTCCATGCAGTTTCGGAGCAAACCCTCCCTCGTCCCCGACCTCTGTTTGAAACCCTGCGTTAATTAAAATATCGTGCAATGCATGATGAATCTCTACCCCCATGCGCAGCGCTGTCGCGAAATTCTTCGCACCAACAGGAAGAACATGAAACTCCTGCACTGATAAATGATTGCTTGCGTGTTTTCCTCCATTAATTAAGTTCATTTGCGGTACGGGCATAACCATTGGCCTGTTCGGCATTGCCTGCGCAATCATAGAATAGAGCGGGATGCGTTGTGCTTGAGCCTCTGCGCGCACGCACGCAAGAGACACAGCCAGTATTGCATTTGCGCCAAGCCGTGATTTTTGTTCCGTCCCATCAAGCTCAATCATGCGATGGTCTATTTTTTGCTGGTTCCCCGTATCCATATCAATAAGCGCATGTGCAATTTCCGTGTTTACATGCTCGACGGCCTGGAGCACACCTTTGCCAAAATATCGTTTTTCATCTCGATCGCGAAGTTCCACTGCTTCATGAATTCCCGTTGACGCCCCCGAGGGAACCATGGCAGAGCCCGTATTGCCCCCATCACAAGTTACAATCGCTTGCACTGTCGGGGTTCCTCGGGAATCTATGACTTCTCGAGCAATAATCGACTTAATTCTTGCCATACAGCGAATCACTTAATACAACCAAGCCCGGGAGGATCTTTCCTTCCAGAAACTCTATCATTGCACCGCCGCCGATTGATACGTGTGTAAATGCGGATATAAGATTCATAGAACCAAGCATTGTAATAGTATCCCCTCCGCCGACAATGCGATTAGACTGCATAGTTGCCAACTCCTGCGCAAGAGCACGCGTTCCATCGGCGTATGCCGGAACTTCGTACATGCCAACCGGACCATTCCAAACTATTGTTTTCGCTTGCTTGCATACCGCAACGATTTGAGCAACAGATTTCGGGCCAATGTCCCACACGGGCTGAGCAATGTCAGCACCTTGTCCAAGCTCTATAACTTTCTTTTCTGCTCCGTCCTCATGGCCGCTCACCACATCAATAGGAAGCATTATTTTATCACGATGAGCATCTAGTAATTTTTTCGCTATTGCAACCTCTTCTTCCGTGAATGCAGGCTCCTTCCAACGCCCTTGCGCAACAAGAAATACGTTTGCAATTTTTCCTCCAACGCAAAGCATGTCTACTGTAGATAGCAAGTATTCCAGCACTCCGATTTTTGTAGAAATTTTAGACCCACTCGTTATAGCAACATAAGGACGATCCGCATGCTTTCGCAGTTTTGATAATATTTCTACCTCCAAGACTGTTCGTCTTCCTGCAGCGCTTGGAAGCTTTTTCGGCAACAGCGCAACTGAAGTTTGGTCCCGATGACTCACAGAAAATGCTTCATTGATATATACATCGCCCGCGGAGGCAAGCTCATTGGCAAACCCATCGTTCGGAACCATTTCTCGCTGATCCATGCGAACGTTGGGAAACAACGCAACTTCTCCTGGGTCCATTCCTTGAATAATTGCATCAACTTGCGAGCCATACAATTTCGGAAGCAACCGGACGTCTTCTTGAAGCAATTGTTGCAGCCTACGCTGGATAGGTTCGATGGTTAAAATACCATCTTCCTCCCCGGGCCGGCCAAGATGCGTCATCAAGAGTACCTTGCATCTGCGTTGACGCAATTCATGAATCGTCTCCAGCGCCGCTTCCATCCGATAATCTTCGGTTGCATCAACAACTCCATCCGATCCTGCACTTACATTAAAATCAACACGCACGATAACTCTTTTGCCGTCCAGCATGAGATCATCCATGGTTCTGAGCGCGGACGCAACAGTATTCATAGGCGTTATTGTGCCCCAAGTGCAAGTACTTGCTCAACCAGTCGATTAGAATATCCCCACTCATTATCGTACCAAGCCATTATTTTTACTAAGTTTCCACCAATCACGCGCGTAAGTTGTAAGTCCACAATCGCTGAATGGGGATCGCCGATAAAATCGCTCGACACCACATCATCTTCAGTCACTGCAAGCACCCCTTGATACATTGGATCGCTTGCCGCCTCTTTGAATGCATTATTAAGATCTGCAACAGTTACGTCTTTTGCAAGCAAGCAAGTAACATCAATAATAGAAACAACTGGAACGGGAATACGCAGCGAAACTCCATCAAATTTTCCTGCCAGCTTTGGAATTGCAAGAGTGGCAGCAATCGCAGCCCCGGTTGAAGCCGGCACGATGTTTTGCGCACCAGCCCTTCCTCTGCGAAAATCTCCTTTCCCTCCAGGGCCGTCAACCAGACTCTGCGTTGCCGTATATGCATGAGCCGTTGTAAGGAGAGCCTTTTCCACTCCGAACACATTCTCAAGCACAGCCATAACCGGTGCGCTGCAGTTAGTAGTACATGATGCATTAGAAACAACTGCAGATCCTGCAAGCATGTCATCGTTTACCCCCATAACAACAGTTGGAACATCTTCGCTTTTTGTAGGAGCGGAAATAACTACATGCTTAGCTCCAGCAGCAATATGTTTATGCGCACCTTCTGAATCGGTAAAAAACCCTGTCGACTCAATAACCACATCGATATTCATTTCACCCCATGGCAATGTTTCCGGATCTTTGCTTTGCAATACCTTGATGCGCTTTCCGCCAACTACAAGCGTGTCGCCGTCAACCGAAACATCAGCTCCATATCGACCATATACCGTATCGAAACGCAATAAATATGCGAGATTTTCAATATCTCCTAGGTCATTAATAGCCACTATTTCCGCATCTTCATGAGCAAGAGCGATTTTGCATGCAGCTCGGCCGATTCTTCCAAAACCATTAATACCAATTCGAATAGACATACATTGATATGTTAAGAGTAAGTTGCAACAACACGCGGCGATACGTCTGCGTGCTCTTTAATCATATGTTCGATAGCAGGACGCTCGAGCAAACCCTCCCTCGCACCGATGTATTGCACAACAGAAGTTGAGTTTGCATTTCCCCATTGCATTGCATCAACAATCGACTTCCCGTGAATGAGTGCGCCCAGCACGCCTGAACCAAAGGCATCCCCTGCTCCCGTGCGCTCAACGACCGGCTCCGGATAAATAGCGAGAAAATAGATATTCCTGCCATCCGATGCGTATGCGCCATCAGGACCATCCGTAATAATAACTGTTGCAATTCCAAGCTGGTGAAAACCCGAAGCAAGTGTTTTTATGTCTCGCGTTTCTATCTCAAGTACTTGTGCGGCCTCTTCTCTATTTACAAACAGTAAATTCGTCTTTGTCAGCACCGGCAATAATTCTTCTTTTCCTAAGTGGATTTGATGCGTACCGGGATTAAACGCCAGCTTTGTTTCCGGATGCGCATCCAAAAATTGAACAGTCTGCGCATGCAAATCTTTCACGCCATTTCCCGATGCAGACGTGAGGTACATCCACTTTGCAGGAGATACATCAGGAAGCTGATACGTTCTTGGTTCATGATATACAAGAATCGTACGCTCTGTGCGAAAGTTAATAACAATAGAAAGATTGGTGCCATGCTCCTCATCAAAAACAACAAACGAAGAATCTACGCCGTTCTGTTCTAAAATCGTTTTTGTTTTTTCCCCTTCATCGTCTTTCCCTACAATCGTGTACAGCCCAGAAGAAAGCCCCAGGCGCGCAATTCCAATTGCGTGATTGGCTGCATTTCCAACTGCGGAAATATCAACCTTGCTCTCCACGGCAATCTTGTCTGCATAATCTAAGCAAAGCTTGCAATTAGCGCCATCGATATCGCATTGCAGGCTTGCATCGTGCATTCCCAAAAAAATATCCTCTGTGGTGTCGCCCACTGCTATAACATCCATGCCCTTAGTATATACCAGCTGTGCCCGCTGAACCAAATAGTGTTATTTTTTCTGCAACAATTGCTTCTACCGCATCTCTCCCCGGCCCCAGAATTTTTCTCGGATCATAGGAATCATGCGCATTGTCAAAATATGCTTTCACTGCTCGCTCAAAACCGATTCGCAATTCTGTATCGACATTAACTTTGCATACATGAGTTTTGCATGCCTGCGTTAAATTATCCGAGGAAAGTCCTGACGCCCCATGCAAGACTAATGGCACCTGTGGAAGAATACTTTGAATTTCATGAAGAAGCTCGAACCGAATATATTCCTGTCCGCTAAATGCTCCGTGAATCGTACCCACAGAAACTGCAAGCGCATCCACGCCGGTTGATTCCACAAATTGCTTTGCCTGCTCCGGGTCGGTCAAAAACGAATCGGGTGTTTGCCCGCCATGCAAATCTTTCACTCCCTCATTTCCGATAATTGCACCGAGCTCTGCCTCAACCCACACTCCTCGAGCGTGCGCGTACTCCACTACCTCTTTTGTATTTTTTATATTCTGTTCAAATGGCAGCGTTGATTGATCTATCATAACCGACGTATATCCCGCCTCAATACACCGCTTCGCCGTATCAAGACTTTTACCATGATCTAAATGCATAATAACAGGAACAGAGGCTTGCCCCGCAAGCGTTTTAATAATACTGGACAATACTTGCAGGCCAGCATACTCAATTGCACCCTCGGACGTTTGCACTATAACGGGAGACTTCTGGCGATCTGCTGCCCGTATAATTCCTTGCGTTAATTCCATGTTAGAAGTATTAAACGCTCCTATAGCAAAATCAGATGCTAATGCGTCTGCGAATATCGCATGCGGCTTACTGAGCATAGCTCGTCGCTACTTGTGAAATAATTGCAAAAAAATCTCTTGGATGCGTCGATGCGCCTCCGACCAATACTCCGTCCACTCCAGAACCTGCAATATATTGCCCGACGTTTTCTCCTTGCACGCTTCCACCATATAATAATCTCACTCGATCGGCTAATTCATTATCGAGCGATTGTGAAATTCTCTTGCGAATAGAGAGCATCACTTCATATACACTATTTGCATCGGGCAGCTCTCCTGATCCTATTGCCCAAATCGGTTCATAAGCAATCACTGTTTTCATTATTGATACGCGATCTAAATTTTTAAGCAATATGTCGACTTGTGACAGTAAAACAGCAAGTGTTTCTTCTCCATCGCGCTGTTCTTTTGTTTCTCCAATACATACGATAGGCGTAATACCATGCCCCAGCAGGATCTTCGCTTTCCGAGCAATACTTTCGTTTGAATCATGTTCGCGCGCGCGCACTTCTGAATGCCCGATAATGCACCATGACACAAAATCGCGAATTTGCCCCACAGATACGCTGCCCGTACAAGCCCCTTTCTCATCTTCGTGCACATTTTGCGCGCCTACAGTAATGCTAGTATCGCGCGCAAGTTCCGCGATAGCAGGCAATGACGGATATGATGGGCACACAGCGATATCAACAGCAAATTCTTTTGCATGTATTAATTTCTGCAGCGCGCCGAATACCTCGAGCGCACCTTTATGCGAGAGCTCCATTTTCCAATTTCCAACTACGAGTGCGCGCTTATTCATATGCATGTAGTGTATGGTATACTGACGCCATGAACAATACCGCGCCGTATGTTTCGGTAGTCATTCCGGCATACAACGAAGAACACAGATTGCCCCACACCTTGCAAGCAGTGACTTCGTATTTAAAAAAACAGCGGTATACGTGGGAAGTAGCTGTTGTGAACGATGGCTCAAGCGATGGAACAGCTCAGCTAGTAAAAACATTTTCCGCACACGAACCTCGTGTCGCTTTATTAGAGTACGGCCAAAACCATGGAAAGGGGTATGCAGTACGGTACGGCATGACGCACGTAACAGGAGAAATTCGCGTATTTATGGATGCAGACAATTCAACATCCATTGACCACTTAGAAACATTCTTGCCTATCCTCGATGCTGGATACGATGTTGTTATCGGCTCCAGAGATATTGCAGGGGCAAACATACGGGTACATCAATCAAAAATAAAAGAGCTTCTCGGCGACTTGGGAAACCTTTGGATACAGTTTTGGGCCGTGGGCGGCATCAAAGACACGCAAGCTGGCTTCAAAGTATTTACCAAGCAAGCATCTGACGACGTATTCCCGTACCTCACAATCGACCGATGGGGATTTGACGTAGAAGCTCTCGCCGTTGCCCGTCTCCACGGCCATAAAATTTCAGAACAGCCTATCAAGTGGGTCAATGATCCAAATAGTAAAGTTTCTCCTTCTGCCTATTTGCAAGTATTACTTGAAGTGGTGGAAGTACGGCTCAATATTATAAAAGGCATATACAGGCACCATGAAGAAGTTTAAACATCCGCTTGGGCAATTGCGTCAAGATCCGATTACAGAAAAGTGGGTAGCAATCGCAACTGCAAGATCGAAACGTCCCGATTTAGTAGCGAATACAGAACGGCCAATTCCTGCGCCAAAACCTCGCTACAAAGAAGACTGTCCTTTTTGCAATTTGGCAAAATACCCGCAAGAGCCAGACGTATTGCGCTTGCCTGACGTCCCGCTTCATTGGCAAGTGCATATCTTTGCAAACAAATATCCTGCATTTGTCCCCAGTAAAGAATTTCATTCCTGGAATGAGGGGCCATATCGAGCGCTTGATTCCGTAGGATATCACGACTTAATGGCTACCCGATACCACAATCAGGACGACGGAGTAGCAGACAAGCGACTCATCGCTCTGGAATTAGAAGCACTCGTATTGCGATACCGGCAGCTACAGGGGCAAAGTGCCGTAAATTACATTCAAGTCATTAAAAATCATGGAAAAGAAGCCGGCGCTTCCGTTGAACATTCCCATCATCAAATTTTTTCCATCCCTGTACTTCCCGGGGATATCTCTGAACTTCTCCACGGTACCGAACGATTTGCAAAAAAGAACGGGGAGAAAGCATTTAGCATCATCCTTGATTTTGAACGCTCTGAACAAAAGAGAATTGTTTTTGAAAATGAATACTTTACCGCATACTGCCCTTTTGCTTCTCGCGTACCGTACGAAACGTGGATCATGCCTCGGCAATCAAATCCGTTTTTCGAGACTATCGGGCCGGATGAGCGAGAGGCACTAGCAGAAGCTATGCAGCAAGTATTAGGCAAGCTGTATACCGGCCTAAACGATCCTCCATATAATTATTATATTCATTCCGCTCCATGCGACGAGACAGGCTTTGTATGCGATAAAAGCTTATTCGGACATTTTCGCTGGCATATCTCTATTCTCCCGCGCATCACCACGTGGGCAGGCTTTGAACTAGGAACAGGCATAGAAATCAACACCGTATCTCCTGAAGATGCTGCGGCATTTCTCCGAGAACAAAAGTTACCTCCACAACATTCATAAGCTACGATTCTTGCTATGTCACTTGCATATACCATCGCACAAAAATTCGTATCGCTTCCACCAGAGATCGCAACCATGCTTCTAGCAATGGTTCCTGTTGCAGAGCTTCGCGGAGCTATTCCTATCGGGCGCACGCTGTATCAGCTGCCTGTTGTGTCTGCATATATTTGGGCTGTTATCGGCAATATGCTCCCCGTATATTTTATTCTCACATGGTTCGACCCGATTGCAACGTGGTTGAGAAAAGTTTCTCCGCTTGCAGATAAATTTTTTACATGGCTATTTGAACGTACGCGAAGAAAACTGGAAAAAAATGTTGAAAAATATGGCGTATTTGCGCTGGCGCTATTCGTCGCAATTCCTCTTCCAGCCACCGGAGCATGGACGGGGTCGCTCGCAGCATCGCTTTTTGGCCTCAGTAAGAAAAAAGCATTTATTTCAATATTAATTGGAGTACTTGTAGCTGGTGTGCTTATCTCAATGCTCACCGCAGGGGGCCTGGCGGCTTTGGGCAAATAAAAACGCGGCGCTGATTTGTAAGTCAGCTGCCGCGTATGACAGTGCCATCATCAGGGAACTAATTACTCAGCCACCTGATGCTATGCTCATCTCCTTCGACTAAAAACGTGCAAGGAAGCGTCCTTCCCTTCACATCGTCTAGCTGGAGCCGGACGTTTATGTGATGTAGCGGAAAAGACCTGCGCCATCGATACTGGACAAGGTAGACGTTCGCACCGATCCCGCTTTTGCATAAAATCGTGTAATGAATTCCTGCTGGCAAATCCTGGGGCGCGTGCACCCCAAAAATATATGACAGCACATACACGCTTCCAATAATCGCAAGAAAAATCCCAACCCCCCAAATCATATTCTGCATAATCACTCTCCTCTGCGTTTGAATGTTCAGTCAACACTATTCCGCAAAAAACAGTATTGCACAACATGCGATTAAAGTCAATATCTCGCGTGCGATAAAAAAGCCTGATGTGATTTTTAGGTCACATCAGGCTTGCTGAGCTTTGTTAAAAAGGCGCTAACTCTTAAAAACGAATATCGTACTCGGACACCAGCCCGCACGCTTCTTTGGATTCGGATCCACAATACTGCGCACGTCCAGCACAGGAACACCGTTGCTTGTCTTCGCACAAAAGAGGTATTGAAGATTCTTCACACGCTCAATACCGATACCGCTATCGCCGCAAACTCCCCTTATCGTCTTCTTGCTCTCAATGCCCTCGGTGGCAAAAACAATTCCTGCACCGTCACTCAAACTGCACTTCACTTGCAAATGCCACTGAAACACCAACTCCACTGGACATAGATTTCGCTTATTAGCCAGCGCTGTACCGCAAATCTCGCGGTATGAAACTCTGTGATCATAGCCAAGATCTTGAACAGATGCTGCAACTGTAGCGATCGCGCCCTCACCGACGAAGACGTCCTTTGACATTGGGAGGATCATCTCTTCCGCTTCGGAAGTAACCATAACCCCCCGGCTTTGCAACGCCGCCAAGAATTCTCTTCCAGTCCTTGGTCCAACTCCAAGCCTAATTGCTACTTCCTTCGAATATCCCGTTTTAAGACTCTGATCCGCCACCATTAACGTCATGTTTTCAACTCCTATCCTAAAGAGAACAACCGGAACAGCCTCACCTATAGCAAATATCTCTATTTAACACAGGTCAGGATACACGGCAATATTTCATTATACTCCCCAGCAGACTATATGTCAACCCGCTTTTGAATACCCCACTGGCAAGCAGTGGGGCTTGTTTTCTTTTTTAATATTCCTCGGTTTGCTCCCTTATGTATTTCTCTATTTGCTCTTTCGTGAGTCCTGGGCCGGCGCTTCGTACAAAGTATCCTCGTACCCATATTTCTCCTCCCCAGTATTCACGTTTCAGCTCGGGGTAGTAGGAGAAAAGCGCCTTTGTACTTACGGATTTCAAGATCTGTGCTGCTCGGGCGGGAGCAATCCGAGGTGGAGCGGTCAGGCTGAAGTGAATATGGTCGGATAGAAGCTCTATGGCGCCCACTTCCATATCATACTGTTCGGCGATCTTGCGGAAGAGCTGTTTCACAGCTTCACGCTTTTCCTCGTCCCTCCATATCTTTTTGCGATACTTGGTGCTCCAAGCAAAGTGATACCAAAGTTCATACCTGGCATGGGATGTTTTTCTGATGGGCATAAAACATTCCATGGTACGTGGATACCAGCTCTTCCGCAACCGCTCGCCGAGAGCTCTGACTCCCGCGTGCCAAGCACGCGGGCTTGCCGCTCAATTGTCAAGACCAAGAAATTCTTCCCACCAATTCATCATAAATTCCAAAATTTTTGGATTCGTATTCGACATCCCGATACGCTCTTGTGTCTTATCGCCCTCCCCAGAATACAACATGAGCCCTGCTATAAAGCGATCACGTTTTGTCAGTTTTCCTATATCCCGTTTTGTTTCAATTGCAAGCAAATCTAAAAATTCTTTCTTTTGCGCACGACGCATATCGGCCCATGTTTCCCGACCTTTCTTGCGGCCTGCCAAAGATAGTTGGAATAGTCGTTCTTTCGCTTCTTGAGAAATAACCACATCACGACACCATAAACTAACACTGGATTT
>Ga0209542_10008262_pt1 | contig 19501 bp, 21 predicted proteins | sample RifCSPhighO2_01_FD_184028 | JGI IMG/M metagenome (GOLD analysis project Ga0209542, IMG submission 184028) | Soil microbial communities from Rifle, Colorado - Rifle CSP2_plank highO2_0.1 (SPAdes) (version 2) | ecosystem: Environmental > Terrestrial > Deep subsurface > Rock core/Sediment ...
GGCGGCGGCGGTTCGTCGTGGGCGACCACGACGGCGACTGGTGTCACTAATACTGCTGGCTCCGGCGTTAACCCGGGCAATATGGACTCGGATTACACCGCAAGTTGTAATGGAAATGGCGTGGGGGGTGCGGGGGGACTTATCAATGCTGGCAATGGACAAGCAGGCACCGATGGTTGTGTGCTCATCAGCTGGGCCATCACACCGACCATCACTACCAATTTTGCCAATGCAGGTTTCAACTCCGCGACGCTCTCTGGCACTAAGACGGGCGGCGATGACGCTACCCAACACGGCTTCGCCTACGGCACGAGCGCGACATTGTCGAACGGAGATACGGCAACAACCTCGCTCGGCACGCTCACGGGCAGCATATCTTTCTCTAGCAGTGTCGGTGGGCTCTCTGCCAGCGTCACCTACTACTTCCGCGCCTATGCCACCAACATCGGTGGGACAGCGTATGGAGTCATCCGTAGTTTTGTTACAGGCAACAGCACGACAACGCGCAAGATGCGGCTCTTTGAAGGCTTCACCATCAAATTACTTAACGGCACGATTATTTTGCATCAACAATAAGTATGCGGAGGATTTCTGTCATGAGGATAGGTCTTTTTGTCATAGTCGTTGCTCTTACATTTTATTTTTTGCAAGACAAACAAGCAGAGACCGCGTTCGATACATCTGCAGTTGCGACCACAGCGCCGGAAACTGTGCAAACGCATGTTATACCGGATGGATGGCGGGAATATCGCAACTCCACCTACCGTTTCTCGCTTCTCCATCCCCAAGCGTTGGAGGTAAAAGAATATCCTGAAGAAGGAAATGCGATGACTATCACGTTTCAAGATATCAAGAAGAAAGAAGGATTCCAATTATTTATCGTGCCGTATCAAGAGCCACAGGTTTCAGAGGAGCGTTTTAAAAAAGACATCCCTTCCGGCGTACGAATAGATTTGACCAACATCACCGTAGATAGCGCGACTGGTGCGGCTTTCTACAGCAGTAATGTCGCGCTTGGGGAGACACGCGAAGTATGGTTTATTCACGGCGGGTATCTCTATGAGGTAACCACACTCAAATTGCTCGATGCATGGATGGACGAAATAATCCAAACATGGAAGTTTTTGTGATACCAAGAGAGTAGAGTATTATGGAGTGATGGTTCGAGGGATTTTTGAGCGTATCGCGGCACCCGTACGCGGCCTGCATCAGGCCGCGTACCTGCTCGCTGCCTTGACGCTCGCGTCCCAACTACTCGCCCTACTTCGCGACCGCACCTTCGCCCATACGTTTGGTGCAGGAGAGGTGCTCGACCTCTACTACGCGGCGTTCCGTGTGCCGGATCTCGTCTTCGCTCTTGTTGCTTCGCTCGTGAGCGCCTACGTCCTCATCCCTCGTATTACCGGTATGGATAGAGAGAAAACGCGACGATTACTTTCTGAATCGGCATCATTTTTGTTTGGCGTTGGGGGATTCATTTGTATTGTGCTTGTATTTTGGATGCCACAATTTCTCGCGTTCTTGTATCCGAACTTCGTTGCTTCTCCGTATCATGCCGATTTCGTATTGCTTGCGCGTCTCCTGCTCCTTCAACCAATCTTGCTCGGACTCTCCGGTGTGCTCGCGAGCGTCACACAAGTGCACCGGCGCTTTATGCTTTTTGCATTGTCGCCCGTGCTCTATAATCTCGGCATCATTCTCGGTACGGTTGTGCTCTATCCGCTCTGGGGCCTCCCGGGGATCGGAGCGGGGGTCATTATCGGCGCGATCGCGTATCTCGCGGTCAATATTCCGGTGGTGAGGGAGGCAGGGGTGATGCCGAGACTGTGTGTTCCTACTCGCGCGCTTATGACGTCGATCGTGCGCGATTCCATACCGCGCTCGCTTGCGCTCGGTATGGGCTCCGTCACCGCCCTCATACTCACGGCTTTTGCCTCGAGAATCGAGACTGGTTCCGTGTCGGTCTTTACGCTCGCAAGTAATCTTGAAGCAGTCCCTCTCGGACTCATCGGCGCTTCCTACGCGGTCGCGGCATTCCCCGCGCTTTCTGAAGCATCGGCTATAGAGCGGCGCGAAGAATTCACCCGTATTCTCTCGGCAAGCGCGCGGCACGTCATTCTTTGGTCAATCGTGGCACTGGGACTTATCGCCGTGCTGCGCGCGCATCTCGTGCGTGTTATTCTCGGCACAGGTGCGTTCGATTGGAATGCAACACGTCTTACCGCGGCTCTCCTTGTCATCCTCGCCGTCGGTCTCGCCGCACAAGGCCTCATCCTCCTTTTCTCCCGTGCGCTCTACGCGGTGCGGCAATCATGGCGGCCGTTTCTCTATCAGCTTGCTGGTGGCGCTCTGACCGTATTTCTTGCCGCGGTGTTTCTCGCACTTCCTGCCACAGGATTTCCCGCATCGCTCGCCGCATATTTAAAGGTTGCCGATGTCCACGGAACCGCTATTCTGCTTCTCGCGCTTGCCGCAACGCTCGGTCAGATTTTTCTGGTTCTCCTTTCTCTCTTCGCGCTGCGGAGTGTCGTTCCGGGTCTCGGCCGCACGCTCGTGCGTCCTTGTGTGGATGGCTGTATCGCAGCCGTCGCGGGCGGCATCGCGGTCTACGCGACGCTTGTGCTCGAGGGCGGCATCGCACCCTTAACGACGCTGGCATCGGTTTTCATCGAGGGATTCGTTGCGGGTATCGTCGGCCTTATCGCCGCTGCGCTCGCACTCTACCTTGTTGAGAACGAAGAATTTCGCATTGTGACGAATTCGCTCGGTAAGCTCGTGCGGGGAAGACGTTCGGACGCACTTCTTCCTTCCGCCGAAGAACCGCTGCAACCATGAACCCCGTTAGAGACAAGACATTTGGAATGTCTGCCGACTCGTCTTCGAGCCGGGTCTCTAACGGGGTGAATCCGAAAAACATTCGCAATTTTTCCATTATCGCGCACGTCGATCATGGGAAGAGCACCTTGGCCGATCGGTTGCTTGAGCGCACGAAGACCATTCCCGCGCGCCTGATGCGCGATCAAGTACTTGACCGCATGGACCTTGAGCGTGAACGCGGCATCACTATCAAAATGCAGCCTGTCAGAATGGTTTGGAAGCCAAATCATTCTGACCGCAGAAACGACGCAGAACTAACGCAGAAAAACGCAGAAGGTGCCGAGTTTCTCTATTCAGACCTGACCTATAAAATCCGTGGCATATTATTTTTGGTCCGTAAAAATCTTGGTCTTGGTCACAAGGAACAGATATATCACAATGCTCTTGAAATTGAATTTAGAAAAGAAGGACTTGCGTTTGACAGTAAGAAAAATATCTCCTTACGATATGATGGAAAATCTATCGGCACGTACCAACCAGATTTTGTAATTGAAAATAAAGTACTGATTGAACTTAAAGCTCTCCCAGAAATCGGTAGAACTCAAACAGAACAAATCTGGTCGTATCTCAAGGGATGTGAATACAAGCTTGCTCTTCTCGTGAATTTCGGGTCGAAAGATTTAGAAATTAAACGAATTGTATATGATACCGCTCGTGTGTCTGCGTTGTCTGCGTTTGCTACGCCGCAGACACCAGCCGACAGTACGCAGAATTCGCAGAAATCAGAACCGCATCCAGGAATTGTTCCGCGTTATTCTGCGTCAAATCCGCGTGTTCTGCGAGATTCAGAATATATTCTGAATCTAATTGATACTCCAGGCCACATCGATTTCTCGTACGAGGTCTCGCGCGCTCTCCACGCAGTCGAGGGAGTGCTCCTTGTGGTTGATTCGACGCAGGGAGTGCAGGCACAAACCCTGACAACCCTCGCGATGGCGCAGGCACAAGGGTGTGTCATCATTCCCGTTGTTTCGAAAATAGATTCTCCCGCTGCGCGCGTGGACGAAGTGAAGGCCGAACTCGCAAAGCTGGTGAACGTGCCGATGAGTGACGTGCTTGCCGTATCGGGGAAGACGGGGGAAGGCGTCGATACATTGCTGGAAGCAATTGTAAAGAAAGTGCCAGCACCCCGAGCGAGCGAGTCCGCGAGCGAGCCGAGGGGCTTGATATTTGACTTCTCCTACTCAACGCATCGCGGCATCGCGGTCTATGTACGTGCCTTTGACGGTACGTTCAAAAAAGGCCAATCGCTCACATTTCGTGCCGCGGGAAAGGATTTCATTGCGCTTGAGACCGGTATTTTTACACCAGGAGAGACACCTGCCGATTCGCTCTCTACCGGCGAAATCGGATATATCGTCACCGGCATCAAGGAGTCGGGCGTTGTAGCAGTCGGCGATACCATCGGCATCACAAAAGGATCCTTACCCGCACTTCCCGGCTACGAGAGGCCGCGACCGGTCGTGTGGGCCTCCGTGTATCCGGAGAGCCAGGATGATCTCCCCCTCCTTCGGAAATCGCTCGAACGATTGCGGCTTTCCGACTCCTCACTCTCCTTTGAAGAAGAATCGTCGGGCGTACTCGGCAGGGGATTCCGTTGCGGCTTCCTCGGCCTCTTGCATCTCGAAATCATTACCGAACGCCTGCGCCGCGAGTTCAATCTTGCGCTCGTGGTGACCATCCCGACGATCTCGTATGTGATTACGAGAACAAACGGTGAACACGAGATCATCTACACGCCTGCGAAATTTCCCGAGCACGGCGACATTGAACGCATCGAAGAACCGTGGGCGAATGTGGTTATTATCACGCCGCCGGGTTCGGTGAGTGTCCTCGTTCAGCTACTCTATGAACACGAGGCGCGCACACTCTCGAGCGAGACGTACCAGGACAGCCGTATCAAAATGACGGTTGAGATGCCGCTGCGGGAACTGATGCGGGGCTTTTTCGATAGGTTGAAGAACATTTCTTCGGGATACGCCTCGCTGTCATACGAGATACTTCCCGAGCGGCCCGCGGACGTGGTGCGGCTCGATATCCTTGTTGCGGATGAACCAGTACCGGCTTTCGCCCGCGTGGTTGCGCGCCGGCGCGCGCAAGAAGAAGGGGAGAACATGGTCGAGAAGCTTCATAACATGCTGCCGAAACAGCTCTTCACTACGAAAATCCAGGCGCGAGTGCAAGGACGCATCATTTCTTCTCGGACGCTCTCTGCAATGCGCAAAGATGTCACCGGGTACCTCTATGGTGGTGACGTTTCGCGAAAAAATAAGCTCCTCGATAAGCAAAAACGGGGCAAGAAGAAAATGCTCGAGCGCGGGCGGGGCAAGGTACACATTCCTGAAGAAGTATTTATGAAAATGGTTCGGGTTGAAGATTAGATGACTAGGTCGAAAATCTGCTGATTTTCGACACAATTTTTGCTTGTTGGGGTACCAACAAAAAAATCGTATACTAATCGTATGCGCGCGAAGGAATGGCGACAGGGAATTCTGATTAGCATCTTACTGCTGATTGCTTTTTGGCTCCTGACGCTCATTTGGGGGCTCGCTGGGAAGGCTCACATAGCGGTGTCCCAGGAGCGCGAGGTGGAATGGCAGTACCAAATGCTGAAGGAACGCAAGGCGATGCTCGAAGCGAATCTCGCGGCGCTCGCCACCGAGCGCGGGCAGGACGCTGCCATCAGAACCGCATTTGGAGTTGCGCGTCCCGGCGAAGAAGTTATCGTAGTAGTGCCGCCGACTCCGGTGGCAACCTCGACACCACTATCGTGGTGGCAGCAGATATTGAATTGGTTTTAATAGCGGGTATGGTTTAGTGGTAGAATGCGACCTTCCCAAGGTTGAGACCCGAGTTCGATTCTCGGTACCCGCACAAAATATTTTTTATGGTATAATTGTTTCCAGTTTGTAATTTGAAGGAGTGTTTAGATGAAAATCGAACATGAAATCAGTGTACGGGTCGTACGGTATCGCACTATCAAGAAAGCGCTTGTCGCAAGTTTTAAAAAGGGTACTCGAAAAGTCGTAAAACAGACATTTTTAGGTCTGTTGCCGAAAAGAAAGATGACTGAAACAGAACGTGAACTTGCTGAAATACTACATCAGCCGTTGTTGAAAGGGTATGAGGGTGAGTCAGTGTATGAGCGAACCCTTGCGCTCACTTCAGTCGAGAAGGAGATAGAAGTGCGTGACTTTTATCAACAACTCGCTGAACTTGAATATTACCCAGCGAGTATAAGCGAAGGTCTGTCATTTATGCGGACTTCTGGTGTAGAAGTTGATAAGATCTTACATCTTGGCACCTGTATCCGGAATGAAAAATTTCTGGAAAAGAGGCTTCTCACGAGAAAGAATGGTGTTGTCGAACTCGAACCTTTCTTTCCTGCGACAAAGCTGAAGCCTCACTACCATATTGTCGTAGTGAAAAAGGAGAAAATACCACAAAAATGACCCGCAGTCCTCAAACGGCTGCGGGTGCTTGTTTACCTTTGGTGGGGATAACGAGAGGTGCTATACTCTACCCATAACCAATCGACCATGGACAAAACAACCACCATTTACAGCACACCGACGTGCCACTTCTGCCAGATGACTAAGGACTTTCTTAAGGAAAAAGGTATCGGCTACACCGAACACGATGTCGCGCACGATTTGGCGAAGCGTCAGGAAATGATTCAGAAATCAGGTCAGATGGGCGTCCCTGTTATCTTTGTTGGCAGTGAAATGATTATCGGTTTTGACAAGGAGAGGCTCGCCTCGACTCTTGGCATCACCGCATAGTGTTCTCGCTGCCGTAGTTCAACGGATAGAACAAGGGGTTCCTAATCCCTAAATGCAGGTCCGACTCCTGCCGGTGGCACAAGTTTGATATAGTTTAGGTCAATATGGAATACACAGGGAATGACTTTTACTGCGAAGTAGCTCTAAAAAATACTGTTGTGCTCAATAAAGAATATGAGAGTGAACAGATACTCGCCTATCACCATACGCGGCCGTATTGGCCGATCCATGTAGTTGTTGTTCCTAAAAAGCATATTCCGTCATTCACTAATCGCTCAAAAGAAGATGAAACGATAATGGCAGAAATTCTTGAAGTCGTTCGGGCGATAGCCCATAAAATAGAACAAGAGAATGGGGAAGCGAGAATTCTGACCAACTTAGGTAGGTATCAAGATTCAAAGCATCTACATTTTCATGTGAGCAGTGGTACAGCGCTCAGATAAGCTGATATACTAGAAACATATGGACCCGGAACTGAAACGGCTGCTCGACGAGACTCGTGCGCTCGCGAAGGATAATAACCGCATGTTGCACGCCATCCGGCACCACCAGTGGCTTAGCTTCGTTAGTACGGTCATCGTCTGGATCATCGTGCTCGCCCTGCCGCTCTATCTCTACCAGCAATACCTCCACCCATTTGTTGAAAAGTTCTCCGCAACATCGGGAATAACCACCTCGGGACCCTTCGGTCTCCCAACTACCGCGGATCTGCAAAAGCTGATAAACTCTTTCCAAGCGAAGTAATATGCCTGGGTAGCTCAGTTGGTTAGAGCGCTTCCCTGAAGAGGAAGAGGTCCCCGGCTCGATTCCGGGCCCAGGCACTCGTATGTTTCAGAACATCTCCCTCTGGATACAGACCTATGAGCGACACCTCTCGGCGCTCGCAATGATTGCCGGATTTGTCGCTGACAACCTCATTTTTATTCGCGTTGACCTTGTACAGACCCAGCTTGTATTCGCCGGCTACGCGCTCGCGTGTTTTATCGCGATTCCGCTCTTGCACTGGATCGAGATGCGGACGCCATCGGGCGATACCCCGCGCACGGGACTGCGCCTCGTGCTTCCTCTTGTCACACAATTCGCGCTTGGGGGATTCTGGAGCGGTTTCGTTATTTTCTACGGGCGATCGGCCGACCTCGGCGCATCGTGGCCCTTCCTCCTCTTCATATTTCTTGTGTTCCTCGGCAGCGAATATTTCCACCGTTACCACGCCCGCCTCGTCTTCACCAGCGTCTTGTTCTTTTTTGCACTCTATTCCTATGCGATTTTTGCTCTGCCGATGTATACACACACGATCGGGACAGTCACGTTTCTTGAAAGCGGATTAGTCGCCATCGGCGTTTTCGCGCTATTCACCATGCTCCTGCGCAGGCTCGCGCGGGAACGCTTCCTTGTTGACGTCTGGCGTATTCGCGCGGGAGCGCTCGCCGTGCTGGCGCTTATGAATGTGTTTTATTTCACGAACGTCTTGCCACCGCTGCCTCTCTCGATAGAGGCAGCAGGGGTGTACCACCGCGTGTGGAGAACCCCGGGCGCATATCTGGCGGTGAACGAAATAGATCAACCATGGCAGGTGCGATATCTCGGATTCGCGCCGACGCTGCACACCACTGCCGGCGAATGGCTCTACGCGTACAGTTCCGTCTTCGCGCCGACAGCGCTCACTACTGACGTGGTGCACCGCTGGCAATGGTATGACCCGATACAGAAAACATGGGTAACAAAATCAAAAATCATCTATCAAATTGTCGGCGGCCGCGACGGCGGATACCGAGGCTATTCAACAGTGCCTGTCAGCGATGCAGGGAAGTGGCGAGTTAACGTCGAGACATCCGATGGCCGCCTTATCACGCGCCTGCCCTTCACGGTCGAACAAGAAGCGCTTCCGCCATCTCAAGAGACGATTGTGTTACATTAACCGGCTTTGACGCGCAGTTTTGTCTGCCGCGCCTTATCAAGTTTCGGGAGAATAATGGTGAGAAGGCCGTCCTTCGCGGTCGCAGAAGAAGCTTCGACATCAACCTCCTGCGGAAGCGTAATGGCGCGTGAAAACGAGCCCCAGAAGAGCTCGCGCGTGAAGAAGTCTGAACCCGCAACCTGTTCGCGTTCCATACGAGAGCCCTCGATTTCAACCATATCGCGACTTATAGAAATGTTAAGTTCATCGGGACGCACTCCTGCGACGAACGCTCGGACAATGATATCGCCGGACGTTTGATGAACGTCGACGGGGAGCTGCCCCTCGTTTGAGAGAGAAGTGTCATCAAGCGGCGCGGGGCGGCTCACCGACGCACCTCCGCGACCCCGCGACTCCTTGATCGTCGGTGTCGTGGTCATCGGTAATTCTTCATCGAAAGAGTCGAACGTCGTGCCGACCGAAGGGCTGCCGGAAAGGCGTTCAAAGAACGAGCGCTTCATATTCATCTTAGGTAAGTGTTAGTAGGAAAACGACGATACTGGAAATATTTGAGTACTTCGAATGCCGCGAAGAAAACGATTGCGACCGTCCACACGAGGAAGAACGCACCTAACGTCGTCGAAGTACCTTGATTGATAATAAGCATGTTGAAGGCAGTATGCAATACGATGGCGAGGATAAGTCCGAGTGCTGCCGCTGCCACGCGCACGCGCGGACGGTAGGCGTCTGAGAAAGCAAGCGCGAGCCCTATCGCTCCAGACGCAACAACGTGGAGCAGCGTGGAGCCGAGAAAGCGCACATTGTTGGTGAAGAGACCGGTAGTGAATTGTCCATCCGAGAACGGGCCAAAGAGAAAGAGCATATTCTCCGCCGAAGCAAACCCCAGCGCCACCGTTACCATGTAAATGACATAGTCAGGAGCTTCATCAACTACAGGGCGCCACAAGACGAATATCGCCACCATACTGTATTTCAACACCTCCTCGATGAGCGCCCATGCGGTAAAGACTGACAAGTTACCGGTGAGGTTGGTCTTCACATACTGTTCGAGCGGGAGCGCGAGCGGGACCGCCACCATACCCGCGATGAAAGTGATCATGATAAGCGTTCGCGGCTCTGGGCAACGCGAATCTTCTTTCAGGAGAAAGTAAAGCCAAATAAAGGACGGGAGAAGCCCGCCGAGAAATACGTAACCGAGGGTCGTCAGGTCCACACCTCTATTCTAACCTATCTATGGATGGCCATTTCGCAATCATGAGGAATTCGGCGTCTTTCGTTGGTAACGATTGCCATATCTCTTCAGTGATGAAAGGCATAAAAGGGTGAAGGAGTTTTAAAACGCGGGTGAGCAGGAGCAGGAGCAGGTGCGCGCGCGAAGCGCACGCACCAGAATCGCTTCCGGCGAGTATTGGTTTCGATTCTTCAATAATCTTGTCCGCGAGCTCATGCCACACATAGTGATAAAGCTTTTCTGCCGCCATATAGATACGAAATTCTTCAATATCTTTGGTTACTCCTTTCGCCAGCACGTCGCATCCAGCCAATAATTCTGCATCCTTCCGCATCAGTTCTGCATCCTTCTGCGCAAGATTTGTGTTATCCAATACAAATCTCGAAATGTTCCAGAGCTTGTTCGCGAAATGTTTGTAGCCCTTTATTTTATCTTCGCTCATACGCAGGTCGGTTCCCGGCGTATTGCCGACGACGAGCGCCATACGGGCCGCGTCCGCGCCAAACTTCGCCGCGATATCCAGGGGGTCGAGATTATTGCCGAGTGATTTCGACATCTTGCGCCCCTGTGCATCGCGGACAAGGCCGTGAAGGTAGACCGCCTTGAAAGGAATGGTATGAAGCACAAATTCGGTCATGAGTATCATGCGCGCGATCCAGAAGAAGAGAATGTCATAGCCGGTTTCAAGGAGATCGGTCGGGTGGTAGGTCTTGAAATCTTCAGTATTGTCCGGCCATCCGAGCGTCGAGAACGTCCAGAGACCAGAGGAGAACCACGTGTCGAGTGTGTCTTCATCCTGTGCCCATCCCATTTCCTTCGGCTCAATGCCAACGGAGATCTCCTCGCCTCGATACCAGACCGGAATACGATGCCCGTACCATATCTGCCGGCTGATGCACCAATCGCGGAGGTTCTCTATCCAGTGGAAATACGTTTTTTCAAAATGTTCGGGAATGATTTTAATCTGACCGGAGCGTACGGGTTCGAGCATAAGCTCTTTAAGCGTTTTTCCTCGACCCGGGACCTGCTTGTTCACCTCCACGAACCACTGGAGTTTTGGCAAGGGCTCAATGATGCCACCGGTCCGTTCGGCGGTTGCGATATTTTGAGTAATGTCCTCTTCCTTTTCGAGCAATCCTTCACTCGTGAGCCACTTGATGACCACTGCGCGAGCCTCGGTCGTTTTCTTGTCCTTGAGGCGCCCGTCAACCGCCATCCGCGCATACTCGTTTATGACGATGACTTCATGCGAAAGCAGATGCCGATCGGCAATATCCCAGTCAGTAGCGCTATGCGCGGGTGTCAAGCCGACGGCGCCGGTACCAAAGGCAGGGTCAACTTCTTTATCGGCAACCACCTTGATGTGAATCGGTACGTCGCAAAAAACCGCATCATACTCTTTACCGATAAATTTCTTGTACCGTGCATCATCCGGATGCACCGCAACGCCAACATCGCCTACTTTTGTTTCGGGTCGGGTTGTTGCCACGGGGATAGGAAAGTCCTTTGAGTAGCGGAATGTATAGAGTTTCGCAGGCCGTTCCTCGTATACGATTTCATCGTCAGAAATGGTCGTTTGGCCCTTCGGGTCCCAGTTCACGATACGGAGTCCACGGTAAATAAGACCGGCATCGTACATTTCTTTAAAAATTTTGCACACCGCGCGACTGCGCACCTCGTCGAGCGTGAATGCTTCGCGCGACCAATCGAGCGAAGCGCCCATCGTCTTCAGTTGGTTCACGATGGTGTCGTGGCTTTCCGCCGCGAATGTTTCGATACGCTTCACTAATTCTTCGCGTCCGAGATCGTGGCGGCTTTTGCCCTCATCTTTCTTGATCTGTTTCTCGACAACCGATTGCGTCGCGATCGCTGCGTGGTCGGTGCCGGGCAGCCAGAGCGTACGGAACCCGCGCATGCGCTTATAGCGGATGAAAATATCCTCCACCGCGAGCATGAGCGCATGACCCATGTGGAGCCGCCCGGTGACGTTGGGCGGTGGGAGCACGATCGAATAGGCTGGTGCGTCCTCTTTGGTCACCCCTTGCTTCACGCATTCGTCGGGGTTGAAGAGCCCGCTTTTTTCCCATTCGCTATAGATACGAGACTCGGTGGCCGCTGCGTCGTATGGTTTGAGGAATTTTTCGGGCATCGTCTATAGAATATAGCAAATATAAGCTTTTATGCGAGAGAGAGATTCCCGTTCGCTTTGATGTCAGTTCCAAATTCTTTACGAGAAGCGCGGTAGAAGCCGGCGAGGGCGATCATAATGGCGTTGTCGGTCGTGAGCGCGGCGGCGGGGATACGAAGTGTTACGCCCGGATACTCGCTTTTCATTTTCTCGGTAAAGACACGGCGGATGTGAGTATTTGCCGAGACGCCGCCGCCGATAACAAGCGTCTGTGCGCCGGTCTCGTCGAGCGCTCGCGACGTTTTCTTCCAGAGTACATCAGCGACGGCGTTTTCAAATTCGTGCGCGATGTGCTTTTTCTCCTCGTCGTTTATTTTTGGGTTATTTTTGAGCAGGTAGAGGACGGCTGTTTTGAGTCCTGCGAATGAGAAATCACAGGTGTCTGAATCAATCATCGGCCGTGGCAGTCGTAGTGCAGAAGAACGCAGAACGGACGCAGAATCACGCGGATCTTTTTCTGCGCTGGTCTGCGTTTGTTCTGCGTCTTTCCGCGACATTTCTGCTAATGCAGAAATATATGGACCGCCCGGGTAGGGGAGCTCGAGCATGCGCGCAACCTTATCAAATGCCTCGCCGACCGCGTCGTCGCGCGTCTGGCCAATGAGCTCATACTCGAGCCACTTTTTCATCAGGACGAGTTCGGTGTGTCCTCCGGAAATAAGGAGCGCGAGCACCGGCATCTTCACGTCTCGGATTTCTAGTTTTTCAGTTTCAGATTTGTTTGGTTCTTCGTGCTTGGTGCTTTGAGCTTCTTGCCGCGCGAGCGCGGCAAGTATATGTCCTTCCATATGATTAACCGCGACAAGCGGTTTGTCCCACACGAGCGCGAGCGCTTTCGCAAAATTAATGCCGACCCAGAGAGCAGGTTCAAGTCCCGGGCCCGCGGTGACGGCGATAACGTCAATGGCGGGCCGTTCAGATTCCGAGATGAAATCGAGGAACGGCTCGCACAATTCCGGCTCGCGTTCAAGGAGCTTCGTAATCGCCGCACGAATCTCCTCCGATATTGCTTGCGCATCTTCGTGCAAAAGTTCGGCCTCTTCAAGCGCGGCTTCCAAAATAGGCACGAGATTCTTAGCGTGTTCGCGTTTCGCGAGCATAGGGAAGACCCCGCCATACTCTTTGTGGATATCTATCTGCGAAAGCAAAACATTTCCGAATACCCTAAATGTGGCGCTTTGTTCATTACCTTCACATTCAAGAATCGCGATAGCCGTTTCATCGCACGAGGTTTCAATTGCTAGAATCTTCATGCATATGTTCTTCAGCCGAAGTGAAAGGCATTGGAGTTTGCCAAGGAATTCGGAATCCAGCGGAAGAAGGATGTCCGTTTCCCCCATATTTGCGCGCGATAGCCGCGACATCGACACTACCATCTCCACGGATGGAGACGCCAATACCATTCGGATGTACCGAAGTCACCATAGCGAAAGGAGGCATTTTCTTTGAAAGTACGTTAGCAACGGCAGATTTAAGCGTGCGCATGGGAGAAGCCGTTGCCATGAGTATGGTATAACCTTCGAAATGAACGGGGTGAGCATTTTTTACCGATAACTCAACGAGGAAGTTGAAATAATCAAGATACAGATTCGCACTCTTGAGAAATTCTTTTCGTAACTCCGCGTCGGCAAGTTGTCGTGCTATGTCGTCCCAGACGGAAAATGCGAACTCGTGTGCCGAAAGATAGACACCGATAGGGCGAGTATCCGCTAGCCTGAAGGTATATAAATCCTCATCTTCCACATGTATGAGAAGTTCAGGAGTTGGCGCATCGGGGTGGAAGTACTTCCACGCAATGGTCGCACCCGAATGAGTCGAGTCAAAAACATATTTCGGCATATGTTCGACCACATTGCGGATACCCTCGTGATGATCGATCACGACCACTGATTCTGCGTTTCGTACGATGTCATCCATGATCTCCTGCGGATAACAGAAATCGAGGAAGAACACGGTCTTGTGTTTGAATTCATCCGCCGGAATTTCGTGTCCGTATTTGACGGGAATATATTCGGCGGTATCGGCTAATTTCTTCCACGCAGCATACGCCGCACCGAACCCATCAATACAGTCCGCATGATAAAACACCACGGTTTTATGACTCATATTCTCCAGTTTACTCCTTACCGCACAAAGCGCACGTAGATGCCGGCAGGGATAACGCGTTCCGACGAGGATTCCCTTATATGGAGTTCACCGCATTCGCCATTTATATCGCCCCCGCCGGAAGCGGGTCCGCCTCCGGCGGAGAAAGCGCTTTCGACCGCCTGCGCGAACGAACGCGTCGCATAACCGGCGGCGTAGCCGTTCACGAGGAAGAAGGAACCAGGTTTTTCTGAAAATATTTCTTTGAGTGCTTTAAGCAAAACGGGGAAATCCTCTTCGATCTTCCAGACCTCGCCTTTCGCGCCACGGCCGAAGGCGGGCGGGTCAAGAATAATGCCGTCATATTTCACTCCGCGACGCACCTCCCGCTTCACAAACGCAAGCGCGTCATCCAGTATCCAGCGAATGCGATCCTCGGGAATATCGGTAAGTCGCGCGTTCTCGTGTGCCCAGTCGAGTGACTGCTTCGATGCGTCAACGTGCGTCACGAATGCTCCCGAGTGCGCAGCGACGAGCGTCGCGATGCCCGTGTAACCGAACAGATTAAGTACGTTCGGCGCGCCGAGCTTTTTGACCTGGTTTTTGATCCATTCCCAATTTGGTTCTTGTTCTGGGAACACGCCCGTGTGTTTAAAGCCGGTAAGGCGGGCAAGAAAATGAAGTGGGCCACACACCATTTCCCATGATTCTGGAACCGGCTTCTTCACGTCCCATGAACCCTTTTTGTCCCGAAATGCGAATGTGGCATGTGCAGTTTTCCAGAGTTCCGGTTTCAATTTTTTCCAGAGCGCCTGTGTCTCGGGACGCGCGACGATGACGGCGCCGAAACGCTCGAGCTTCATGTTGTCTCCCGAATCGAGAAGTTCGTAATCGCTCCAGAGGAGGGAAACGAGATGCCGGTCATAGGTCATAGCGCTTCCGGATGCTTACGCGACCATTCGTAGAAGACGACGGCAGCAGAGACAGCTGCATTGAGCGATTCCGTTCGTGCATGCATAGGTATTGAGAGAGTGACGTCACAAGTAACCAGTGTTTTTTCGCGTATCCCCGCACCCTCGTTCCCGACGACGAAAGCGCTTGGCGCGTTGAATATCTCCGCACCCACATTTGTTTTGCCGTCCATAGCGAGACCATACACCCAGAAGCCTTTCTTTTTAAGCATCTTGAGCGTGCTGTTCACGTTGCCGATAGAGACAAGGGGGATACGGAATACCATACCGGCAGACGCCTTCACGACCGCGCCCGTGATACCGGCCTGGTTATGCTCGGGAATGAGGACACCCGCGAGTCCGAAAGCGGCCGCCGAGCGAATAATGGCGCCGACATTATGAGGGTCTTGCACTTCGGCCAAAACTGCAATAGCAGTTTTGGCCGACCCTGTCGAAGATCCTGACGAAGGAAGGAACGAAGGAAGAGTCGCCAAAAATTCATCCAGCGTTATGAGCAGGGCGGTGGGGTTCATCGTCGCGATCACGCCCTGATGTACTGAATCTCTTCCCACCAGTTCTTTGCCCTTACCTGGGGCGAGCGTCGCGGTCGGAATCTTGTGTTTTTCGAGGAGAACGCGCAATTCCATGTCGCGTAGGTCGGGTGCGAGAAAAACTTTACGGATGACCGCCGGTCTATTCGTCAACGCTTCCATGAGCGCGTGCTTACCATAGATATAGACCTTCCCCCCGCTCGCATACGAGCGAGGAGATGGGCGTGTTTTGTATGTGCGAAACCGTTTCGGTCGCATAGTGCGCGGTATAGGATTCGAACCTATGACCCCATCCACGTCAAGGAAGTGCTCTACCAACTGAGCTAACCGCGCATATTATTTATTCTCCACCAAAGCCGACGCTTCGGTCGGCTCCCCGACTTTACGTCGGTGGCTGAGCTAACCGCGCGTGCGTGGACTATACCACGACACGACTTTCGCGGAAATATGTTTCTGCTCTTACGACATCCACCACAGAATCGTCGTGACAATGATGAAGAGGGCAATCAAGTAGCCGCTATCAATCAAGAAGAGGAGCTGTGCACGGCGACCCCAGTGCGGCGGGTTGCTGGTGTAGAGAAGGTCGTTGAACTTCACGGTTACTACAAGACCGAAGCAGAAAAGCAATGCAACCTGAAGTGACATAACCAGCGTCGTCGCTCCCGTGAGCGTCAAGAGTACGGCGATGGTAAATGACATGAGAAGTGTGTTCACGAAGCCGTAGAACATTATCTTCGGCATCTCTTTCTTTCCTTCCGCTTCCCAATTTTCTCCCGTATCACCTCGTGCCGCCATCCATGGCTTCTGCCAGAGAAGGGGGGAGTACCATGCCCAGCCGACCAGATATGCTGCCACTGCCGCTACCAGCGCCGCCCATGGATTTATGATTGCAAACATAGATAATTGATTCTCCGATAATGAGGATAGTATAGCTCACATAATTTGTGACCCCACTCGGCGACCTCATTCAGCAGAATAACTCAACGGGATGAGCCATTCGCTGGGAGTGGCTATTTCGGAGTGTAGAAGACGCCTTGACCGATAGCGCCGTGCTGGGTTAGTTTTCCTTCTTTTTCTAGCTCGTCCAAATACCGCTCGGCGGTTGCGTTAGATACTCCGGCGAGTTTCTCCACATCGTTGTTCTGGATTTTCCCGTTTGCATGCACGAACGTTAGGATTTTCTGTTTGTTCTCGGTCTTCTGCTCCATTTGCTTGGCGATAAAACTATCGTTCCTTTTCCGTCGAGCCAGAAACATTCCAATCGCGATTCCGACGAGTGCGACGATGATCAAGACGAAGTAGTTCATATGTATCAGATTTATTTAAGCGCTTTCACTATCTTTTCGACTGTCTGAGCAGGTCGCTTCGTGATTGTATGCTCCCATATTCTGATGGTACGCCATCCAATAGACTTCAATTTTTTTGAAACTGCCATGTCTCTCTTTTTATTCTTCTCGATTTTATTTCTCCAGTAGGAACGGTTTGTGCTTGGTAGCCGACAGTGTTTCTTGCATCCATGCCAAAAACAAGAATCCATAAATATTGCGAGTTTTTGTTTCGAAAAAACTATATCTGGTTTGCCGGGGAGCGTCGCAACATTTGTTCTAAATCGGAGCTTCTCTTTCTTCAGCGCTTCTCGGAGGGCTCGCTCGATGTCGGTATCTTTGCTCTTAACCAGGCGCATTATCTCCGTGCGTCTAGCGTGGGAGACAGTATCCATTTTACTCAGGTTCAATTATCGTCCAACCTGTCGGCGGTGCGATAGTGTTGTATTCCCGCTCCGATATGAAAGGGTCGATCTCCGTGCTTGCCGGGAACTCGGCATCAAACTCTCTGCCAATATCCGCGAGAAGAGTCTCCGCAAGCCTTCCGCGATAATGTTCGTTAAGACATAGTGCATACCATTCATTCAAATCAGAAAGCGTGATAATACCCTGCACGCGATCACGCAATCCAAGTTGTAGTAGTAATGCTTCTATTGGTCCGCGCTCTGCATCGAGACAAACAATAACAATCCGGTCAGCTTCAATGCCATCGACAATCTCTTCCGTCAGCTCGGGCGTGAGAGTCAAATGTTTAACTTGGATTGCGGTGCCGAAATTAGCCCACATGTCCAATCCGCTATCCGCGGCATTGGTAACGCCGACACGGAATAGAGCGGCTGGCATACTTACGGTAGTCTGGTCTTTGCTTATACCAAGCACCATCTTTATAAATCGTTCGAAATCGGCAAGTATTTCCTCATCCTCATTTTTTATGGATAGCGTTATTTCAGCCCTTAAGGCGCGAACGATGGTTGAAAAGAGCGCATGAACCGCTATTTCATAGATTTTGTCGGTACTCCGTTTCAGTCCAGCCCTCGCAACAAACATGTCTACCAGACGCAGGATCGAAAAAGTTTCGGGAGTTGTAGTAGCAATGTATCTGCGTACATGAAGTACCTCGGACAACTTAGAAAGCAGCGCATTATAAATATAGGATTCGACACCTCCACCGGATTCAATGTTTATCTTGCCGAGAACGGCAAGCAAACGAGGAGGCATAGCATTTTCGTTGAAAACATCATCTTGGTATCGTGCGCTCGATGTGCTTCTCCTTCCAACTAGTCGAGACGAAACATCATCCCTCCAACGCTTGGAAATATTGCGGTATGTTTCCAAATCTGCTAGATCTGGCTTCGCATTTCTTTTGCCTGTACGATGCCGGAAAAGGATTTCGGCGATTTGTATCGGTTTATAGAAATGGACACGCGCCTTCCTAATGACAGTATCTAGAGCCGTTTTTGCTTCGTTAGTTTTGGACATACAGGGGTTCTAGCACATTTTCTTGTCGTATAGCAAATAGCTCGCCCTGTTCAATGGGAGAGACTGGGCTCTGCGACATTGCGTCGACGATGGCCTTAGCCATGGCTTCCATTTGCGGGACTACTACCGCGTTTCCGGCTTGCTTACGCGCTTGTTGATCGGAAACAATGATTTTGTATGAGTCTGGGAATCCTTGCAATCGGAACATCTCTCTCGGGGTAAGGCGTCTTTCGCCGTCCACCACAAGGTAGTTGTAAGAACCATTGGCTCGGAGAGCACATGAAAAAGGATGTATACCGATATTGCCAGCTTTATTCTCATGCCAGACTGATGGGCGATATGTCGCTTTTTTGTTTTGCTCAAAAAGTTGCCGCTCCAACTTCTTCAACATGTACTCGCTCAAAAAATGCTTCTTCTCCACATTTTCGTTGGGCTCGAGAATATCCTTTAGAGTTTTGGGGGCTCCAAGTCCTCTCGTCGGGAACTGAAACGGATAGCTTTCCTTAAATCCTACAATCATTATGCGTTCTCGTTTTTGGGGAACGCCAAAATCTAAACCGTTTAGCACTTTGTAATGCACAAAATAACCAAGTTTCTTTAGACTGTTCAAAATTACTGTGAGAGTTCTCCCCCCGTCGTGGCTAGCAAGGTTTCGGACATTTTCAAGAAACAGCGCTTTCGGTTGTTTTTCTTTCAGTATTCTTTCAACATCAAAAAATAGAGTTCCTCTTGTCTCGGCGAACCCTTTCATTCCGCCCATGATGCTAAATGTCTGACAAGGGAAACCTCCGGTAAGTATGTCGTGATCGGGAACATCCTTTGCATCTATTTTTGTTATGTCCCCGTGAGGTTTATCGCCGAAGTGATTCTCATACATGTTTTGAGCCGCTTCATCCCATTCAGAAGTAAAGACACATTTACCACCCACACTTTCAAAGCCGATTCGAATACCGCCGATTCCGGCAAACAAATCGATAAAAGTAAATTTGCTATCGAACTTTGCCATTGGATCTATTATACACGAATCCAACCCTCGTCCTGCCGCTCCATGCATTCACCCCCCCGCGAATCCGCCGGAAGGCAAAAGAGAAATGCGCGGACAGGGCTCGGATGCG
>Ga0209542_10008264_pt1 | contig 19498 bp, 18 predicted proteins | sample RifCSPhighO2_01_FD_184028 | JGI IMG/M metagenome (GOLD analysis project Ga0209542, IMG submission 184028) | Soil microbial communities from Rifle, Colorado - Rifle CSP2_plank highO2_0.1 (SPAdes) (version 2) | ecosystem: Environmental > Terrestrial > Deep subsurface > Rock core/Sediment ...
GGAACGAGCACGAATATGAATATGAATGAGGTGATTGCCTCACTCGCATCTTCCAGAGGTGGCACTATTCATCCGAATGATCACGTTAATAGATGTCAATCCAGCAACGATGTGATTCCCACTGCGATGCAGATTGCTGTTGCACTCGAGGCGCGCGATCACCTTCTCCCGGCACTCACCCTGCTCATTCGGGAGCTCTCCAAAAAGGAGAAGGAATTTCATACCATCATCAAAGTCGGGCGCACTCATTTAATGGATGCGGTGCCTGTGCGTCTTGGAGATGAATTCCGGTCCTATTCTTCCCTTCTTCTCCAGGGCATCAAAAGTATGACTCAGGCTATCGAGAAGCTCTGCCTCCTCCCGCTCGGTGGCACGGCTGTGGGGACAGGTATCAATGCCAATCCAAAGTTCGCGAGTAGAGTGATCGCGGCGCTTGCGAAGGAAACAGGACTGCGCTTAGAAGAAACTGATGATCATCCGTCTTCGCGGAATGATAGATCGAGGCATGACGATTCCGCTTCGACGGGACTGCGCATTGCTGCTCAATCCTGCCCACTTTCTGCAAAAGCAATGAGTGGAGCACTGAGCGAAGTCGCGATCGCACTCGGAAAAATCGCAAACGATATCCGCCTCATGGGATCAGATTCCATTGCAGAACTCCTCCTCCCCGCGCTCCAGGCTGGCTCCTCCATCATGCCGGGCAAAGTGAACCCGGTGCTCTGCGAGAGCATCGAGCAGGTTGCGCTCAGAGTGATAGGCTCCGATTCGATTGTGACAAATGCATTGATGCAGGGGAGCAGGTTTGAGCTGAATACCTGCTTGCCGCTCATCACGAATGAGCTTCTCTACTCAATCAAACTCCTCACGAATATAAGCACGCTCTTTGCGGAGAAGTGTGTGAGAGGACTGAGGGCGAATACGACGATCATCAATGATCGCCTGGAGCGGAGTGCGATGCTCGCGACTGCTCTTGCACCGGAGATCGGGTACGAAAAGGCAGCAGAGATTGCGAAGGAGGCGCAGGAGAAGAAAGAGACAATTCTGGAGGTTGCATCACGAAGGACAAATATTCCGAAAGCAAAGCTCAAAAAACTTCTCGATCTGGAACAGATGGTATGATGTGTTGATGATTATCGTGTTGCACTGATTACATCTCCCCCCTCCGCATTGAGTGCATTCACGGTGATGCGTCCTCCTTCCAGTGCAACGGCATAGCGAGTGCCATTACCTTCTGTGTCTGCTTTTGGATCAACGGGAATCTCTGCAAGGTACTGATCCACGAGATCTGTGGAGAGATCGAGGAGGCCGCTGCATGATGCTGCGTCTTGTTTGCAGATTTCAGTAGGGGAGCCGCCGATTCCATCGGGCTCCATGCCGTTTTCCACGGAGTACTGGAAGAGTGCATCCAGGAGCGCTGTGACATCCGCTCTCCGCTCCGTATTCCTCGCTTCCATGCCGGGTACGAGAATTGCAGGAGTAGCGGGAGAGGAGCTTCTGTTACTGCCTTCTGGCACAGATTCTTCTCTCGTCGTAGGAGGATTCAGTACAGTGGTGCTCTGCTCCAGAGAAGTTTCAAAGAGCCGGAGGTTCCATGTAACGAAGATCGCGAGAATCGCAACACCGAGGAGAAGGCTCATGAGCCGCATGGCGAAAGCGTAGCAGCATCCTCCCGAAGTCGTCACCTCCTCATTAAATATCCAAATTCTCAAATCCCTCTACCCTCTCCTCTTTGCTCTCCGCAATGATGGGCTGGAGCTCTTCGCCTTCGTCCATGCTGCCCTCCTTCAACTTGAGCACGATCTGCCGATAATCTCCCTCGCCCACACTTTCGGTCGCAATGTCCTGATAGTCTGGGTGATTTGCGATGTGGAGGTGCACGACTCTGCGGAAGTAAGGAGACATGGGGGGGAGCGCCACGCGTGTCTTCTTCCTGCGTACGAGATCGATTTTCTGCTCTGCGATGCGGCACACTTTCTCCTCCTGATCTCTCCTATAGCCATCCACATCCAGGAGGATGAACGGAGCTTTCTCCAGCTTCTCCTTTGTCCGCACGATCGATTTCACAAGGTTCTGGAGTGCACCCAGCGTTTCCCCATGCCAGCCGATGATGCGACTTGGATTTGCGGAAATAATATCAACGCGGATCATCGATGGGTCTGCGGCATCGATTTTGATTTCGGAAAATTCGAGCTGAAGCCCCGTGAGGAGATGGCCGAGGGTTTCCTTAATGAGATCCTGCATCGGGGGGAGAGGATAGCGCTACTTTTTCCTGTTCACAATCATCTGCTGCCCAATCCCAAAGAGCGTGGAAGCTCCCCAGTACACACTGATTGCAGCCGGCATTCCACCTGCAATGAAGAAGATCATCACGGGCATCATGTAGAGCATCATGGTTTGCGGATCCATGCGATCGGCAAGCGGCCTCTTATCCTGTGTCTTCTTCTTTGCGAATGCGAGTTTCATCTGCCCAAACTGCAGAAGAGCAATCGTAAGCGGAAGCCAACCATTCGTCATCACGATCGCAAGGTTCGTGGGCGTTGGCATCCATCCCACAAGTTCTTTGAACGGAATGTAGTGGAGATCCAGAAGCCCGAGGAACATCGTGTGGAATGACCATGGAAGATCCAGGAACGGCGGGTAGAGGAGGTGACGTGCGAGCTCGATAGAGTTGCTATCGCGAATGATGAAGAAGAGCCCAAGCAGGATGGGAATCTGAATCACAGTGGGAAGGCACGACTGGAGCGGGTTAATTTTCTCTTTCTTCCAGAGAGCCATTGTCTCCTCTGTGATTTTCTTCTGATCACCTGCATGCCTCTTCTTGATCTCGTCGATTTTTGGTTGGAGGGTTTGAATCTTCTTCTGGCTCTCGAGCGCGTGCTGACTGGGGAAGAAGAGGAGGAGCCTTACGAGGAGCGTGAGGAGCACGATGGACCAGCCAAGATCGTGCCATGGCACGATCGAGGCAATCAGAATGAGCGCATTGAAGAGAGGTTTTGAGATGAACGCGCGGAAGAGCGAGATGAAGACTCCCGGTTTTTTGATCGTAAGCTCCGCGCTCACGACGTTCTCCCCGGCAATCGCGCGGGTACTTTCGATTGGGAGCGAAACGCGGTATGTCCCTTCCTCGGTGAATGCAGAGTACTTCCATGGACTTATATCAATAGTGGAGGTTTTTCCTGCAGGGAGCTCTGTGAGAGGCATACAGGCAACCACCGGTTCTCCTACATTGACCTGGTAGTAGCGATCTCCCACCACCCGTTCGATGATGAGCGGGGGTTCCGGGCAGCGATCTGTGAGTGTCACAGCACTCCCCGTTTTGTTCTGGATATTCACCAGAATGTTCCTGCCGAGCGGGATAGTTTTTGCAGGGAGCACGATGGTGAGTGTCTTTGGAGGCTCCCCATTCTTCATGCGATCGGGGAAGAAGAACTGAAGCAGTAACGTGCTTGCAAGGTAGACAATCGCAAACGTCACCAGGAACTTGAGGAGCTTCTGAGAGCGCTGGGAGGAAGAGGGGGGCATGGGTTTGAGCTGGAGTTGGGACTTAGACTAAGTCGTTACAGGTTTGCGATGCGAAGGACGAGAGTCTCGAATCGTGCCGAGAAATGCCTGCGCGTCCTTCAGGAGCTCTGTGAAGTCACACTGCAGGCTAGAGGATCGGGGCACGATGATCAATTGGCAGGTGGGGATAGTTTTTTCCTTCTTCACCGCAAGACGCAGGGCTTCCCTGCAACGCCGACGCATCCTATTCCTCTTCACTGCGGATTTATCGAGTTTGGTGGAAGCTGCCGTGCCGACGAATATTCCTTGAGACATTCCGGAACGCGGCGATCCCATCATATACGTCACATTCATATGATTTCCGCGGAAACGCTGGCCCTTATGCCGAACCCGTTCGACGGTTTTCCGTCCACGCAAACCTAAGAGATGCATGGCTTCTATTATAGACCGTCCCCCTCTCCTTGATTTGGATTAGTCGGCAGTTTCCCGGCATTCTCCATGTATCGTATATCTACCAACCTACTTACATTGCAATGGGGGAGCGCTTCCTGAAGAAGTTCCACTCCTTTTTCCGTTGCGTTGCAGCGGGTAATAAAAATGGTTTTCAGGTGCGATGCATCTTTAAGATATTGAAGACCGGTATCTGTAATACCGGGTCCGCCGATTGTGAGGTGAGTGAGTCCCGGATGCGTCGCAAGGTGCCTAAGACCTTCATCAGTGACGCGCGGCATGTCGATCATAAAGAGCGATTGGAGTTGCGGCATTTCCAGAAGACCTTTTACTCCTTCATTGGTAATAGGCGTTTGACCTATCTCAAGCGATTGTAAATTTCTGATGTTTGCGATGGTGGAGATCGAAACATCGGTGATATTTGTGCCGCCCAGTTTCAGAGTCTTCAAGTCTTGTGCATTGTGAAGCTGGAGAGATGCTACATCTTCATCGGTGCACAACAGGTTGTTGAAGTCGACGTCTGTTACAGGTTTGACGGTTTTGAAAATATATCGAAAACCGTCTTTTGTTGTTTTCAATGTTTTCCATACAGTGCCATTTTTCTTTTGTACTCTATTCCATACCGCTTCATTGTTGGCTTCCTCGTGAAAAGGAAGGGAAATAAACCAGGAGATCCCCGCGATTGCCCCTGTAATGAGTCCCAACGTTTTTATCCTAAAACGAAAAAACCGGCGCATGTTTTTTACGGGAGAAGTCGGCGCAGGCTTTTCCCTTTGCTCAAAAGAATTTTCTCCGGACGGAAATTCCGGTTCAGGTTCTGGTGTCGGCGCAGAAGACATCGGATCATTATATCACTTACTGCCCCAGTCGTCTCCTTCCCTTCCGGCGCCTGCGCGCGATCACCTGCGCGCCTTTCTTCGTCTTCATCCGCGAGAGAAAGCCGTGACGTTTATGCCGCTTGCGTTTGTTCCCTTTACTCAGCATTGCGCAGGGAACTCTATGGAATAGCGCCGGGTTCGGTCAAGTGGTATAATGAGGAGATGGCAAACAAACACTCAAAACATCTCCTCCCCAGGAAATCTCTCGATCACAGCATGTTTGGACTTTCCGTACTCTCCATTGCTTTTATCTTCGTGATTGCACTCCTCTCCCGGTCGGAGCTCCGCCTTTCGGGTGAAGTGTTGGGCGCGGGGGATGCAGGTGATCTGAAGCGTCTCTTTGAACTCCGGGATTGCACACGAATCGAAAGTGTGCGAAAAACCGATACCGAACGTCTGTACGTTCTCTCCTGTCATCCGCACGATTACCTTGTGGAATCGGTGAATGAAGGAGGTGAATGGAAAGTGCAGAAGGTCGAGAAGATGCGGGAGTAAGCTACTCCTTCTTCCGTGTCCATTTGCGTCCCGGTCCCCGTGCTCTCTTCTTTTTGAGGAGCTCGAGTGCTTCCTGACGGGAGATCGTTGCAGGATCAAATTTTTTCCCGAGCGACGCATTCGTTTTTCCATCAGTCACATACGGACCAAATCTTCCGGTTTTCACCAGGATCTCCCCGCTACTCACGGGATCTGTCCCAAGTTTTTGAATCGGTTCCGCCATCTGCTTTCGCTTCGTGGCTGCCTCCTTGATAATTTCTTCAGCTTGTTCGAGAGTTACTTTTATTGGATCCACATCCGGCGGGAGAGTGACGGTCACTGTTCCCCATCGTAAGTATGGTCCAAAGCGCCCGAGATTTGAGGTCACCACTTCTCCCTCTTTTTCACCGAGAGACTTTGGGAAGCTGAGGAGCGAGAGCGCAATCTCCAATGTAGCCTCCTCCTTCGTGGTGCTTTTCGGGAGTGAGGCACTCTTCGGTTTTCCTTTTGTTCCCTTGTAATCATCCGGACGACCGAGCTGCACGTAGTGGCCAAAACGACCCGTGCGCACGATGACTTCGAACCCCGTCTTTGGATCATTCCCCAGGATCGCCTCCTGAAGCACGTCCTCCTTCTTCACCTCTTCCTTCTTCTTCTCCACGAGTTTGCTGAATGGTTTGAAGAACGAATCCATGAATGGAACCCAGTCCACTTTGCCGTTTGCAATCTCATCGAGCGAATCCTCCACTTTTGCGGTGAACTTAAGATCCACAATATCCGGGAAGTGCTGACTCAAAAGATCGGTGACGGTGAATGCAACAGTTTCTGGGATGAGTTGTCTCCCTTCTTTCCGAATGTAGCCGCGCTGCTGGATGGTACTGATCGTGGGAGCATAGGTACTTGGTCTGCCAATACCCTCCTCTTCCAACTTTTTGACGAGCGAGGCTTCCGTGTACCTTGCAGGGGGCTGGGTGAAGTGTTGCTCCGGAGTGATTTCCAGCACTTTCAACTTTTGCCCCTCTTCGAGTGGAGGCAGAAATTTTTCACCCGTGCTTTGAGCATCCTCTTCCTGGTAGACGCGCAGGTATCCATCGAATGTCACGGTTTGCCCCGTCGCACGAAAAGTGAACTCGCCTGCACTGATATCAGCACCAATGCGACGGAGCTCGGCTGCCGGCATCTGTGTTGCCATGGTGCGCCTCCAAATCAAGGTGTAGAGCTTGAGCTGCTGATCATCCAGGTGCCCCGCAAGACTCTCCGGAGTGCGGTGGAGTTCTGTGGGACGGATCGCTTCGTGTGCTTCCTGCGCATTCTTGCTCTTCGTTTTGAAGACGCGCGGCTTACTCAAAATGTATTCACGTCCAAATAACTTCTGAATCACTTCTGCAGTATCGCCGAGCGCCTTCGTGCTCAGGTTCACAGAATCGGTACGCATGTAGGTAATGAGTCCGGTCTGCCCTTCACCTTTTCCTAAGTTCACTCCTTCGTAGAGCTGCTGTGCCACGACCATCGTCTGCTTTACCGAAAACCCCAACCTGTTCCCCGCATCCTGCTGGAGGGAAGAAGTAGTGTAGGGAGCAGGAGGATTCCTCTGCATGGTCTTCTCCTCGATTGCCGCGACGGAGAATTCTTTTCCCTTCACTCCTTCGAGGCATGCATTCGCTTCCTTCTCGTTCTCGGGGACAAACTTCTTGCCGTTTTTCTCTGTGAGTGCAGCTTTGAATTCCTCTTTCTTCTCCGTCTCGAGTGAGGCTTCGATGGTCCAGTACTCCTCTGCTTTGAAGGCTAAAATTTCGCGCTCGCGATCCACGATGATACGCACGGCCACAGATTGCACTCTTCCTGCCGAGAGTCCCCGATACACTTTGGTCCAGAGGAAAGGGGAGAGTGTGTATCCCACCAGTCGATCCAAAATGCGGCGTGCCTGCTGTGCCTCCACGAGCTTCTGATCGATCGTGCGGGGATGCTCCACTGCTTCCTCGATCGCTTCCTTTGTGATTTCGTGGAAGACAATGCGGCGCACATTGCGGTGTTCCTTCTCCGGGACTTTGAGTGCATGCAATAAATGCCAGCCGATTGCTTCTCCCTCGCGATCCTCATCAGTCGCGATCCAGAGTTGTTTCGCGCCCTTCAGTATCTTCTGCAGATTTTTTATCACGGTCTTCTTCTCATCGGGAACTACGTAGGTCGGTTCGTAGTTGTTCTTCACATCCACACTCAGTTTTTTCTCCTGCAAATCCCGCACGTGACCCATACTTGCCTCCACAGCAAAATCTTTTCCAAGGAACTTCTTAATCGTCTTTGCCTTTGCAGGGGATTCCACGATGACGAGATTTGAAGGCATAACGAGGGGGGAGGGTAGGGGGGGGTGATTTTGTTTGTCAAAAGAGAGAGGGGGAGAGAAGGGGGAAAATGCCGAGAAATAGTGAAAATAGAACCCTTCGTATTTGTCGTCCTTTCCTCTGTTTTAGGCCATTTTTTCATTTTCTTACCCTCCAATATTTTTTGAACACAAATTTTATTCAAAAATGTCATACTTTCATTGCTCCGCCTTTCCTGCGCTTGTGCAAGCCAACCGGACTTTTCGAATGCAAAGAGAGGGCTACACTCATTTCCGGTTTCTACTCCATTCCCCACTCCTCCCATGTCCAAGCAGGATCTCATTGATCTCATTGCCAAGCGCGCCGGCATCACCAAGCGCGCAGCTGCCGATGCACTCGAGACGCTCGTTGGTACGATCACGACAGAGCTCAAGAAAGGGAACACCTTGACCCTCACCGGTTTTGGCACATTCCGCGTTTCGCATAGAGCTGCTCGTATGGGTGTAAACCCACGCGATCCAAACCAGAGGATAAGTATCCCAGCAATGAAGGTTCCGGCCTTCAAGGCAGGGAAGACCCTCAAGGACGCGATTCGCTAGTCGTCATTTTCATTGTTTTCAAAAACGCCCTCCGTAAACTGGGGGCGTTTTTTATTGCGCTGCTCTTTCTCTATTCAGCCAATCCGTAAATGCCAGAAGAAATCCTTTCCTGTTCTTTTCGTTCTCGGAGGAATGCATCGCAATCATTCGCTGCTTATGTTTTTCCAAATCCCCTTCGACCGGAAACGTTTCCAGTGCATGGACGGGAAGTTTCATATCCGTTTCGCCATCCCAATCCTCCACGGGGAATATCGCGAACAAAGTTAAAAGCGTGAACGCGCTGCTCCTTTGGTTGCAAATTTCGCAGATCTGCCAGAATTCTTTCGAACTGCTTTTCCGCTGGATGGTTCATAGGAGAATAATTATACAGGTGAAGGGAAGTTTATTGTGGTATAATGAAACTATGCCTACAGTTCTCCAGTATCCCGTCGAATTACATCCCGCGGAGGAAGGTGGTTTTTGCGTTACTTCCCCTGCTCTTCCGATTTTCACGGAAGGTGATACGGAGGAAGAGGCACTGAAGAATGCTGAGGAGGCAATTCTCTGTCATCTGGAAGGATGCGCTCTCTCGGAAAAGAGAGATCCAGATGTGCGTGTGGTGATGGTGCAGGTGGTACTGCCTGATACAATTGCCGCATGATGCATAAATTTCCGGCAGTGAAAGGAAAAGATATCGTACGCGTGCTGACGAAAGCAGGATGGGTCGTTCTCTATGTGCGTGGTTCGCATCATCAATTGGAGCACTCTGTTACCAGACAGAGAATTACCGTGGCAGTGCATGTGGGCAAGGATATGAGACCGTGGCTCGTGCTTAAAATCCTGAAGGCTGTGAAGATGAGTGAAGAAGAATTCCGAAACCTTCTATGACAAAAGTCTGCCTCATCATTATCGATGGCTTCGGGGTTGCTCCTCCAGGTCCCGGGAACGCACGAATGCTTGCCGATATGCCAACTCTCAAAAAGATTGAGGAGATCACACCGAACTGCCTCATGGATGCTGCGGAGAATGCGGTAGGACTCCCCAAGGGGCAGCAGGGGGCATCGGAACCGGGACACATGACGATTAGTGCAGGGAGAGTGGTGTGGCAGCCCCTGGAAGAAATCAATCGTGCTATTCGATCGGGAGAGTTCTTCAAAAATGAGGTGCTTGTGGGTGCATGCGATCGGGCCCAAAAAAAAGATGTGCCACTGCACTTCATGGGTATTTACTCCACGGGTAACGTTCATGGCTCCACAGAGCACTGGCATGCGATGCTGAAGCTTGCGAAAGATCGTGGTGTAAAAAAAGTACTGCTCCATCTTTTTACCGATGGGCGCGATGTTCCCGAGCAACACTTCTGTGTGGATTTTGATCTTCTGAAGGTGGAAATATCGAAGCTAGCTCTCGGCACTCTCGCATCACTCATCGGGCGTTGGTTTGCGATGGATCGTGATCTTCGGTTCGATACGCGCACAAAGACGACCTACGAGCTCCTCACGCAAGGGAAAGGAGAACTCTCCGATAATTTCTGCGACGGTGTAAAAGCCTGGTATGCAGAGGCGCCAAAGAGCGAGAAAACCGATCTCTACATTCGCCCACTCATTTCGTCGCAGTACCAACCGATGCGAGAAGATGATGTGGTTGTCGTCATTAATTTCCGTAAAGATCGCATGCTCCAGATTGTGAGCGCACTTGCGGATGAAAAATTCGAAAAATTCAAACGTCCTGTACGCATCAAAGACGTAGTCTGTATGGGACCATACTCGGAACATCTCCCGATTGCCTTCCCACCAATCTCTGCGGTGAATAGCCTTGGCGAAGTTGTTTCGAATGCAGGAAAAAAACAAGCGAGAATCTCGGAAACGGAGAAGTATGTGCATGTCACATACTTCTTCAATCAACAGCGTATGGATCCGTTCCCCGGCGAAGAACACATTCATGTACGAACTCCTGATGTCCCAAACATGGCAGATGCGCCGGATATGGCTGCAAACGATGTATGTGATGCTGTGATTAAGGAGGCGAAGAAGGGAGAGAAGGATTTGATCGTTGTGAACTTCGCAAATCCGGATGTTGTAGGGCATGGCGGCAGGATCGATGCAGCGATCGTTGCCTGCGAAGCAGTGGACCGGAATCTTCGTCGCTTACTCCCCGTTCTCCAGGAGGAAGGATATGACTGGATTATCACCGCAGATCACGGAAACGCCGAGGAGATGTATTACCCGGGGACCGAAAAAATTTGTCCAAGCCACACAACGAACAAGGTGCAGACTTTCGTCCATTCGCCAATTATCACTTCCTCGGAGCAGCTCAAAACTCTTACGGGTCTTAAGGATGTGGCGCCACTGGTGCTTAAGATGATGGGGATCCCGGTACCGAAGGAGATGCACTGATGATCATCCGAATCTGGATGATGGAAGATGGGGGTATGTATCGAGATTCTTTTCCGAGAATGTTCCCCATTGATGCTCTTCCATGAGAAGAAAGAGCTTTTGAATTGCATCGCGAGTTCCTGCGGCTCTAAAAGTTCCATCAGCATCCCCTTCAATCGAGATGTGATTTTTTCCAATTTTCTGGAAGATATGACCCATGCGTTCGCAGAAAAGATCTGCCATGAAGCGGCCGCGTCCAAAAGCAATAATTGTTTGAATCTGTTGCTCAGTGAAATTTGATAGGCGACTCCGAATAAACCTATTGAGCTCATCTGCATTCACTAAGATTCCTTCGAGGTTGAGTTCCAGTCGCATGATGAGAAATTATTCTCTTCTATTTGACGATTCAAGCGTGAACGGATCCCTTATCTCCGCTATTCTTCTTCCATGGACGAGGTAACGTATCGATCAAAGGCATTCTACGATACCTGTGCCGATCATGCCGATCGGCATGTGCACCTGATCCTGATCGCCACGAAACCCGATATCATCAAGCAGATTCCGCTCTATAAGGAGCTCAAAAAGAGAGATGCTCTCGTTATCCTCGGGCATACCGGACAGCACTACGATGAGAACTTGAGTGGAGGGATGCTCAAAGAGTTTGGCGTTGAGCCTGATTTCAATTTGAACGTGCGTGGAGAGATGCACGAGGTTGTAAGCCAGATCATTGGGCGACTTGGTCACCTCATCGCCGAGCTCAAAGCTCGTGGAAAGATTGTGATTCCCTATGTGCATGGCGATACCACCACTGCCATGGCTGCAAGCAATGCTGGGTACTGCCATCAATTCGCTTCTGTCCATGTGGAAGCGGGTATTCGAACTTTGACGCCGGATTTTAATTTGTTTTCTTCGAGCGAGGCGCCAGCAGGCGCCGAGTCGAGAAGCTCTTCGGAAAATTCGGTACGGTGGGGTTCTCGACTCGGCAGCTTCGCTGCCTCGCTCGAACAGAACGGTTGTGACTTGTGGCGAAAATATCTCATGGATCGCAAGAACTGGATGAGAGGCTCACTGGAGCCCTACCCCGAGCAGTTCAATACGCGCTGCTCTGAGTGCGCTACGGGGATTCATCTTGCCCCTGTGGAACTCGATCGGGAATTTATGCTTTCCGAAGGATTCCCGGAAGATCGCATCTTCGTTGTTGGGAATTCTGTTTCGGATGCAACGGAGGAAGCGATGAACCGCATGGATCAATCCACAGTGTTTCAGCGTTACCCGGAGCTTGCAGATGGAGACTTTGTCCGCTTCTGCATCCACCGACGTGAGAACTGCATCGATCAGAAGCGATTTATGGCGATCTATGGCGCGATGAAAATGTTGATCGAGGAGGGGAGGAAAGTTCTCCTCATCAATATGATTCAAACCAAGAAAGCATTTGAGCGATTCAATCTCACTGCGGAAGTCGTGGCACTTGCAAAGCAATACCCCAACTTCATCCTCTCCGATGTGTGGCCAGAATACGTGGATGTGATTGCAGCAATGAGCAGAGCTGCAGTGTGCGCAACAGATAGCGGCTCGATGCAGGAGGAGATGAACGTGATGGGGATTCCCTGCGTCACGTTGCGCTTTGGCTCCGATCGCTCCGAATCCATCATCGCCGGAGGAAATCTGATCGCACCCCCTGTGAGCTCGATCGCAATCCGGAACATCATCGATTATGCATGGAGCAGCGAGGAAATGCAGAACGCACCGAAACTCTATGGCAAAGATGTGAGCAAAAAATCCATTGATCTGATCCTCAAAATTCTCCAGAAGGAAGAGGTTTATAGAACGGAGGAGGGAAGATTGGGGTTAATGTGAGTTAAGGTGGTTTTACCGGATTCTGCTATAATTGGGAAGATTGGAAGATACCCATTTCAGGTTTTATGAATCAAAGGAACTTGATTATCGGCATTATCACAGTTCTTATTGTTGGTGTAGCCGTTGGTTTTCTTCTTATGAAGAATCAAATTCTTCCTCAGCAAGAGCAAGCTGTTTTTGCTTCTCAAGAAGAATGTGAGCAAAGAACGGGGCAGCTGTGCAGTTTTCAAATGTGCGATTATATTCCCTCTGAAAAAACACTTGAAGAAGTGTGTGGAAAGAACTTCAAAAAAGGGTGGGTTGCATCTCAACCGTAGTTCGGAGTGGGTATACTGCTCACGTGCTGATAAAACTCCGCCACTATCTTGTTTTCCTTCTCTTTATTCTCCTCCCGTTTCACGCGCTCCTTGTGACGTTTGGAACGAAAATTCTCCTTGGGTCCGGTCACCCTCCTCATTCACTCCTTGCGCTTTGGAAGGAAGCTCTGATGGCATTGATCTTCGTCATTGCCATTCTTGAACTTTTTCAGAGCGATCGGAAGATCATTGCAAGAATTTTTCACGGTGAACGATGGAAGTGGAGAATCTCTTTTGAAAAAGGATTGGTACTTGCTCTCTTATTCATCGCATTTGCTCTTCCACTTTCCTCTTTCCACTTTCCTCTTTCCACTTCGTTCGTCTACGGTTTCAAATATCTCTTCGTCCCTCTCATCCTTTTCGCAGTCTTTTCGACGCTTCCATGGGACGAGGATTTTCTCGCAAAAAAGATATTTCCCGCACTGCTCGTTGTGGGAGGCATTATTTCTCTTTACGGCATCATTGCATTTTTTCTTCCCCAAAATTTTTTCACGGCTCTCGGCTACAGCGATGCGCACTCGCTTTACGCGCCGGGATCTCCACTCGCCGCGTTTCAGCAGGTATCAGGAACAGGAATCCGCAGAATTCAATCAACATTTTCGGGACCGAATCAGTTGGGACTCTGGCTATTGATCCCCTGGAGCATAGGTTTGGTGGATCGGAGAAAATTATCAATTTCCAATTTCCAATTTCCAATAAATTTTCAATTCTCAATTCTCAATTCTCAATTTATTGTGCGGATTGTATATATCGTCCTTATCGCACTTGCTCTCTTTCTTACTTTCTCCCGCTCCGCATGGATCGCCGCATTCGTGATAACACTCGTTGCGATGGGGATGATGTTGAAGGGAAGAACGCGAGTCGTGGGTTTCACGTCTATCGTCACCGGAGTGCTCATCGCTCTTGTCGTCATTTCCGTCGCGGCGCCTTCGCTCATCAATCGCGCGATTTCCAATCGTCATCACTTCGAACGCGTGCGGGATGGAATCTCCACGATGATCGAGTATCCGCTGGGACTTGGCCTTGGGAGTGCGGGCCCTGCGAGTAATCGGACGAGCGATGCATGTATCTACTTTGAGGACGGCGCCGATACGAGCTGGGCGAAAGATCGATCCGATCTTTGCCTTTTTGTGGGAGACGTGCAGACGCAGCCTGCGTTGGATCAAAAAGTTTGCCGTTGCCCGCGACTTCCTGAAAATTGGTACGTACAGGTGGGGATCGAGCTCGGTGTTGCCGGGGGGATCTTGTTTTTGTTGCTTATTTTCATAGTTTTAAAGCGATTAGCGTTTAGCGATAAGCGATTAGAAAGGATATCCGCGCTAACCGCTAACCGCTTATCGCTTACCGCTCTTCTCATGTTCCTCGGCATCAGCATCGCTGCTCTTTTCCTCCATGCATGGGAAGATAGCGCGGTGGCATATACGGTGTGGGGACTTGCGGGAATTGTCCTCTCCGCGGTTACGCCTTCCCCACGGACTCCTCCGGCGTATCCGAATCAGCAGACGCCGTAGAACGGCGATACTTTTCGGGTTTTCGGGGTGGGGGAGGGGGCGCTTCCTCCTTCAAAAGTCTTTCGATGTGGCGGCGAACGGTATCGCAACCTTCCATTTTCATCATCCCCATGCCGATGCACATGCCGGTGACGAGAATGCCGAGGTCCCGTAGGCTGTGGCGAAGCTTCATAGATCGGAGGTCAGTCAACTGCCGCCCTTCAGCATACCATTGAGAAATTCCCAGAGATTTTGCATGAGGTTTGCGGTGGCTTGGCATACAGGATCTGCAGCGCAGTCGCTATCCGCGCAATCCGTCGCCCCGTCGCCGTCCTCGTCGCCCCCGTCGTCGCACATGGCCTCAATGCACTCCGGGTCGCTCATGCATTCGCTATCCAAGCAATCCACCCATCCATCGTGATCCTCGTCGACGCCGCCGGCGCAGGATTCGGGGATGTTGCACGCGGGATCGGATGCGCAGTTGGGATCGGCGCAATCCACCAAGCCGTCGTTATCCTCATCACCGCCATCGGTGCACGCGCCTTCGATGTCCTCCGGGTCGCAGTTGCAATCCCCCGGACATTCGTTGCAATCCTCAGCCGGTGTCTCGCATGTTCCGTTGCCGCATTCCCACGTTAATTCGGTTTGTTCAAAGTAGCCGCACACGGGCGTGCGGCTGCAATCGGGATCGGCGCAATCCACCAAGCCGTCGTTATCCTCGTCGCCGCCATCATTGCACATTCCCTCGATGCACTCTGGATCGCCCCCGCATGGTGCATCGGTCGAGACATTCTGCGCAAGCGACGCGCTCGTCGTTGCCTGTTTGTGAGCATGTATGCCAAGGAGAGCGGCACCGACAATAGCGGCACCCGCGAAGAGGAATGCAGATTTCTTCATAGTGGATGTGGGTATGAATCTGATGGTATCATTATACAATTTTTATTTAGATTTGTAAAGTCCTCTCTGACTCAAACTATTCCATAGTATCGTCCTATGCAGCGCATCCGCCTCATCACCGTCGGCACGCTCAAAACTCCCTGGGTCCGCGAGGGCTGCGGAGAGTATCGCAAGCGACTCACCTCGCTTGCCATGTTCGATGTCGAGGAACTTGCCGCAAGCAAAGAGAACAGACCCGAAAGGCAGGTGAAAGAGGAATCCGACCGGCTGCTCAAAGCATTCGGTGGCGAAGATGTCCTCATTGCGCTCGATGAGCGCGGGAAGGATATGGCGACCGATGATTTTGCAAAGTTTCTGGTGGAGAAGCGCGACATCGGCCTCTCCGTCACTTTTGTCATCGGCGGCGCGTATGGGTTCGATGAGAGGGTGCGGGAACGCGCGGATCTCCTCCTCAAACTCTCTTCAATGACCCTGCCCCACGAACTCTGTCGATTGGTCTTTTTCGAGGCGCTCTATAGGGCTTTGGATAGAGGGAGAGGGGGGAAGTATCACCACGAATGAGACATTCCCAAAATAGGTATTTTGTTGTATAATAAGTTAGAAATACATACCAATCACTTTTATGCCATTCGATGCACCCGGTCATATTCCAGAGAACCTTCGTGATGTGCGCCAAGAGCTCGATCAGCTTAAAGCTGAAGTAGCGAAGAACGCCTTGAACGAAACCCCCGACCAGCGTCGGGATCGCATTAAGATGCATCTCCCCACTCTTGCTGCAAAAATTCTTACACTGCGAAATGAACGAGAACTACAGAAGGGAGCAGTTGCCGGATTTGGTACGACTCCTTCGTATCAAAAATTACAGGAAATCGATACAGCACTTATCAAAGAAAATGGTGTACTGGGAGATGTCACCGCCGAAGAACTCATTGATGGACTCACAGAGGGTGAGGTAAAGATTGATCCAGTAACAGGAGATGTGCTCATGACGGAGGCTGGTCGAACAAATTTCATGAAACTTTCAGAAATCCAGGATGAAGTGGCGTTGCTCCGCACCACAATGGATATGTACGAAAAAATGGAAGATGGTGCAGTGAAGCTGTTCGAAAAAATTCCAGCGAACATTCGTTCGACTGTTGAATCACTTGGCATCACCTCCTTTGTGTTTGCCTCGATGTTCATCGATTTTCTCGCACGAGTAGTAGATAAAGGTCCTCTCCGTCCTTTCAGCAAAAAAATTCGCGAGGCGAGTGGTATTGCAAAAGCAAGAAACGAAGGGGTATCTGATGCTGCTATCGATCAAGGACGTTTGACGTGGAACACCAAATACGATGATTGGATGGTGCGATCAATGGACCCGAATAACCAAGAAAGCCCACCCGATCTCTACCTTTTGATCAAAGGAGAAGAGGCTGAAGTTCGGCGCCAGGCAGATTTTGCAGCGCTCAAAACTCGTTTCGAAGCAGATGCCGTTGCTATGGCGCTTTTTGGAGGAGCGCTGATTGATCTCCAATTGAATGGTTCTGCGAAGGCAGTACAACCTGCTGCGGCAAATTGGAAGATAAGTCTCCCTGCCACTGCCGTGCACGAAGATCCAGGGCCTCCCCCCACCTTTTCACTCACGCCGGAGGGTGAACGTATGAAGCAGGTATTTGATAGCGTGAGCGGGAGTTTGAATATTACCGAAGTGCGTCTTGGTGATTTTGAGCTCAAGACAGGAGGGGTTTGTGTTGCAGATATAGCAGGGGAAATCACTCCTCTGCGCCTTCAGAATGCAGAAGCACTGATGCCGACAGTTGGTGGAAAATTTAGCACGGTGAAATTAGGTGGGGATCTGATGTCTCTTACCCCCACTGCAAAATTCGAAAATGGGGTACTCACAGTGAACTACCACACACTTGATAATGCCCTTCAAGCAACATCATTGAATGGGCTCGCGAATGCTGCGGCGGCAACGACGACGTGGAAGTGGAACAACGCAACGAACACATGGAACGTCGTGTAATCATGCGAAACAAACCCCACAAAAATACTGGCTCAAGGGAGCATCGTCTCATTGCGCAGCGCCCTAGTGCCATGGGTCCCGAAGCGCAATCCGAAAAGCCAATTGATGCACCAGCGGGATCGCCATTGCAGGCTGCAAGAAATTTTCTTGATCATCTTGCAAGGGAGGTTGTGAGAAAAAATATTACTGATCGCAAGGATCAAGTGACATACTGCAAAAAGTATCTTTCGGAAGCTACACAGGAGGGACTCAATAATCTCCAGGCAATCCTTCGCGATCCCACTGCGGTGCCGGAATCCTTTCGGCAGATGTTCGCATTCGATACTCCTGAATATCAGGAGATCATTGATGCTACACATCAAAGATTACAGACACTTAGATCAACGATTCAGGACACCACAAAAACTGCCGGCGGACACATCGAAAAGTATTCTCTCAATGTTGCAGATTTCGCTCTAGGAGAAGAGCGCGGAAAAACATGGAGTAAGGAGAAGAAGGTAGCGCTTGGCCTTGGCTTGACCCTCGGTGGAGCGGCAATTGTGGGGCTTACGGCCTGGTTCATTGCGCGTGGAAAAGATGCCACGAGCAAAGCTCGTAGAGCTGCTCTTACTGGCGCGGGAATCCTTGGAACTATCGCTGTATTCTTCGGTCTAAAGAAAATAGATTCGATCTATCAGAGTGTACAAAAAGGAGAGAAGCTCCTCCAAAAATCCGAAGAAGCGTTGGCTGCGGCGCGTCAGCAGGCTGCGGAGACGAGTGGAAAAATGAAGGAGGAATGGGAGCAGAAAATTGCAGAGATCGAAAGAGTGAAGCAGAAACTTCAGGAGGGAAAGGAGCCGAGTGCAGAAGAGCGAGAGCTTGTCGAAGAGGTTACAGAGATGGAGTCCTCACCTGAGGATACGTCGGGAACAGAGGTAGAGGAGAAAATTCCTTCGATTGCTAAAGAGACTGCGAGAGAAGTTGTGAATGAAGGAAGCTCACTTGCACTGGCATACAGTCTTGTTTCCTTCCGGGAGTTGCCGGAGTGGACCGTCGAGAAAGACACCAAGGTGCAGCATGTTCATGATTTTCTTCAGGGTCATGCGCAAATACCAATAAGTACTCTTCTTGGAGCGTTGATGCCGGATGGATCGCTCGATCAGAATCAACTTCGCCTCCCAGAGCGAGAGAAGGAGAGCCGAATGAAGGCAGCAAAGCTTGTGATCGAATACTGCAGAGATCGCCTCGATGAAGTGAAGAAACAGGGAAAAACGGATGAGGAAATCTCCTCCATGCCACTTGAGACATATGTGCAAGTTTCGGCACCTGGATTTGCACTCGCGGGGGGGCTCTTGAATGCCATTCATGAACACAAGGGTGATTTTGTGGGGGCAATGCAGAGTATTGATCTCATTGCACTTACGCGTAGTGATCAGGGATTACATGAGGAATTACGAACATTCGTCCACGAACGCGTAGGTGAGAGTGGGGCAGACATTGATGTTCGGAGGATTATGGAAAATCTTCCGGAGATGACTGTTACTGTCTCCGAATATCTGCTTCTCGATGAGAAGGATACAGATCCGGTGTTGCGGGAACTCTGTATGCATATGCAGGAAGAAACACACCTCTATGTTCTACCTTTTTTCCGTAGTTTATTTCCCACACGCTCGTGGGATACAAACATGCAGGTGAATATTGAGCATGCGAAGGACATCCTCTACTCCAAAATTCCTTTCCACATGGCGGTGCGGTTCTATCTCTACTCAAGAATGATCAAGAGAGGAAACCCAGCAGGATTTTTGCCCATGCAAGCCGAAGTACTCGCATACTTTGCAAAAAACGACGAATCAATGCTTTCCAATAGGAAGTACCAACTCGCGAATCGTATTGCTCAGGTGGTTGCGGGAGGCGGGTGGGAAGAATGGGAGCAAGTGAATCTTTCGATTGATGAAGAATTGATCCGTCAGGCAATGCGCAATATTGGTGTTGTAGGGAAAGGCATTGCTACAGCGGCGGAACAGGGTCTTTTTAGAACTGCCAAGGAGAGCATTGGTGCGTACATTGGAACAGGAAAAGAGTATCCGATCGTCATTGGCGGCGTCTCCACACTCTTTGGGGGTGGATGGTTGATGCAACGTCTCTACCGTTTTGAGCGTAATGCCGCTCCGGACCTCGTGGATCAGCGCTTGGAGCGTGCGACGAATAATCGCATCACTCGCCAGAATCTGGTTCGTGCTGCACGTTCGCTGGAATTTTCGGCACAGGAGTGGCATACCGCCCATCAAACATTCCACGAAATGCGGGAACTCATCCGACAGATGACGACCGCAGGGAATG
>Ga0209542_10008265_pt1 | contig 19496 bp, 21 predicted proteins | sample RifCSPhighO2_01_FD_184028 | JGI IMG/M metagenome (GOLD analysis project Ga0209542, IMG submission 184028) | Soil microbial communities from Rifle, Colorado - Rifle CSP2_plank highO2_0.1 (SPAdes) (version 2) | ecosystem: Environmental > Terrestrial > Deep subsurface > Rock core/Sediment ...
GGCCCCCCGATGGGGCATCCCCCGCCTCGTCACCGTCAACATTCTCGTTCCTCTCGTGCGGCAACTATGGCAAGGAGCGAGGCGAATGCCGAGCGGAGGGCATGCGTAGCATGACCGACCGCTGCCATGGTTGTTGCCGCAGTCAAAGTATCATTCAAAACAGAAAATAAATTCTAAATCAGTATATTAAAAACAAAAAATCACATCTCAATCTTCTTCATTTTCCCATTCGTCTCTCCTTTCACTTCACGTTTCAACCAAGCATTAAACTGCATCAGCACGCGCTTCGAGTCCAGTCCCCCAACTTCCTGGCGTACTTGCTCGATAATCGCATGAAACATATCGTTGCTCCTTACGACAAATGGCGCTTCCAACAAATCTAACTTTTTGCTCTTGTTTGCCGTGTCAACAATTGCCTGCTTCACGCTCCCACGCAGCATTATATTATCCCACACAGCATCCCAATTACCCGCGTATTCCGTAACGCGCGACGCAATTTCCTTCAAGACTTCAGATTCTCCATTACGGAATTCATCCGTGACTTCAAGAATATCCTTCTTCGGATTATACTTCATTAAATCAACAAACCCATGCTCACGCAGCGGATCATCCGTCCACGTCTTGCGCACTTCAGTAATTTGCAGCACACGTCGCTGTCGTCGCAATCCGGCAGCCGTCTTGACGGGATTAACCATCACAATAACATCCGTCGCCTTGAAACTTGTCTTGGGAACACCAATATCATTAACAACACGATCGTAGACACCATAAGGAGAAGCTGCATGAATCGTTCCCGCAACAACATTAGCGGCCGCACCAACTCTCATTGCTTCGTAGAGCGCAATCGCCTCATCACTTCTAACTTCGCCGATGAACAGCGCACTATCACCTAAACGCAGCGTGCTACGAATGCCACGCGTTGCACTGACTTCAGATGTTTCTTTGCCAGCGAGAGAACTTGCAACTTTGAGCGACTGAATATTATACCCCATCTTGCGCAACGCATCCGTCGGCAATTCTAGTGTATTATGTGCAACAATATTATTTACAACAAAACTCTCGCATTCAGGTACAGAAATATCATAAACTAATCCTTCGTGTTCAACAATTTCAACACTCCGCACTTCATCCCACATCAGATCCGAATACACAATCTGCTTAAGCTGCTGAACGAGAACTGTTTCCTGTGCCCCTTCTACAAGTCGCTGCAATTTTGAACGTCCTATATCATAATCACGATGAACATAATCATGCGCTTTTCGTCCAAAGCAAGAATGCAGCGATGTACGCACATCATTTGAAAGTGGGATAATGTCCGTACTATCATGTGTTGACTTTTTCGCACAGAGAGCAGCAACCCGCTCGTTCTTATATCCCTGTAAGAAACCAACATGCTGCTGGAAAAGCTTCCAGTCCTTGACCGTTGAAATTCCCGCATTAGTGGTACCATCGCTTCTTTTCTTTCCGATGCGAAGTGAAATTCCAAATGTCGAAAGCAGCGTCTGAATATCCTGGAGTAATCCACGGGATGCAAGCGGTATAACTATCTCTTTTGATGCTGCACATCCATCACCTGTAAACATTCCGCAAAGAACATACCCAATTTGCTGGAGGGACAAATTAAATATCCAGGATGGCATTCTTTTCGTATAAGCATTTCCTTTCAAATCTAAGATTTCCCGCATAACATGTCGCAGTGAATTTGAATTGAGCATCAGTGAAAACTCATCAGAATGTTTTTTCACATTACATCCGAACTGAGCAGCTATCGCATGAACTAGGGCTTGTTCCTCAGGCTCACCTACAGAAATAATAACTGAACTTTTGTCATAACATCCATCAGCAATCCATAATCCCACAAATGTCAAGAACTCTCGAGTAAATTCAATCTTTAATGAAATAGGGGTCGAACTCTTTCCGAGTTTAAATTGTCCTTCCAATGAAGTCAAACCCAAATCCCGCGCTATATGCACCGGCAGTATCCCCAACCTAATCCATCGATGTATGGTGCATTTCGCAAAACCTGATTCCCTTCCCAGCTCAAGAACCTCTTCACGCCTCTCATTCAAAAATGGAATCAGCGAAGTCCCCAAAACAAATCCGCAATGAAGCATCGGGAGAATGTTTATACTTTTTCTATCTAAATTCTCAATCGGTAAACAGCGTGGCACCGCTATCCTGCTCCCCTCACGCAAATCTTTCGTCTTAATTTCTTTTATATCTATTCCCCCGAGCGTAAACAATGAATGATCCCCTGTAACTTTAATTTCTCGTCCAGTCCGTGTAATCACTTTGTAAATTGGTTTATTCACTTTATGCCGAATAAATTTAGTCGGCTTTGACAACACGATCTTCCCCTCCTTATTCATCGCAAATACTTCAATCTGCTCTTTATTCCCCGTTACTTCGTGGTCAGTGAGATTATACCAATAACCGTAATCATTAATCTGCCCGTCAACAAGCTCGCCAATCGTTGTACGTTCAAACTTTCCATTCCTCTTAATAATCATCTCAGAATCACCGGTTACGCTATCTTCAATCGTAATTATCCTATATCTCCGCATAATTTCAACAAGAAAACTCCCTAACACGCTCGTCTTACCGCTCGAACGTGTTCCCGCTACGAGCAGCGTTCTTGTTCCATCAATCAAAAACGAAAGTAATCCTGCTCCTACTGAATCGATCATCTTTGAATTAATGAATAACGGCAACGTCCATGGTTTGTCTCTGTGACGTCGGAACGAATACGCCATGCCAAACGGATTTAATGGCCGTGTTATTGCCGCAACTCTGCTTGACATACCGGGTATTTTTAATTCTGTATCGAGAATTGGGTTCGCCTCATCAAGCGGTCGTCCAGAAATTAAACGAAGCTTCGTCGCCCAACTTTCTGCTTCTGCAGCAGTCGGCACAATGTTCGTCGTACAATCATCAAAATCCTGGTGAACTAAGAAAATAGGTGTCTCACCCATCGGCGCATTAATTGACAAGTCCTGAATTTTAGGGTCAGAAAGTAGTACTTCAATCAGTCCAAATCCAACTGTATAACGTAACAACACCTGCGCAAGCTCGTCAATCTCCTTCTGCGTCAATTGCATATGATGCCCACCCATTAAATCAACAATAAGGTCACGCCCAACATTATAGAATACTTCACGCATGCGTTCGGGATCAACAAACTCTTCATTGCCTGGCTTATGTTCCGCCATGATACGCCGTGCACTATCGAGCAGCTCGTACTTTTCCTCAGAAAACTTGAATTCGGGCGGAATCACATGATACAACGTTTTAACATCCTCCGGAAATCCAAAAATCGTAACTTCTGTATCTCCAATCGAATAGCTGTCCAATACTTCTCCATCAACTGGATAACTCGCCATGAGTTTCGCAAACATGAAATCTGGCTTGATTGTCGGCGTGAACAGCTTTCGATACACTTCACGATCACCTGCCCGATGAGCTGTTACATACGGTTTTGCAAGTGTAATTAACTGCGTTCGTTCAAGCGCATCAATGACCCAATCGAGTAATTTCGTAAACGATCCAATACATCGTACTCCTTCTTTTTCAATCGTCGCTTCCTCTGCAATTTTCTCGCTGCGATGAAGTCTTTTCAACTGCACATACGCGCTGACTGGATCACTCTTGAACGTGCTGAATAGAATCTGCTGAAACGTCGCATAACTCGTGCGCAAGTACCGTTCACAACCGCTCGTCATAACAATGCTTGAAAACGTCAACTGCTGCTCGCTTGTAAACCGCTTATAAAGTTGAGCCATTTCTAAAAGAATAACCGTTTGATTGTAATCATACTCGTAATCTTTTTTCTGAAAAAAAACAATGCGTGTGATGCCACCCAACTGCGCAAGAATCTCAATCGCCTTGGACATGCACAGCGGACTATCTTCAATAGATGCAGAAAACGTACACTCATTACAGTCAATGCGCAGTACTTTGTCTTCGCCTTCCTGTATGACCTCATGCGTGAAACATGCTTTCTTATCGAATAGTGCCATAATTCTCCTCTTTTTTTCTATATTCTATGTTTTCAATTACGTATAGTCTTACTTATTCAGCATATTTCGAATGACTATATGTTTACTTTGATTGATAATTCAGCTAATGGGGTTGCTCACGATGACCCAACCGATGTTCGTCGTGCTACACACCATTAGCTGATTTTAGTCGACATGTCAGAAATGCGATTTCTGATCATGCTCAAGAATCACCAGTGAATATGCTGGTGATTCTTGACATGTCACTATTTGAATACTCTAACCACGTGTCAACTCAATAACTTCAGTTGAACATTTTTTCTACTTCCCAGTGCTCACGCAACTTTATTTAATCGATAGGAAGTACAGGCTATTTAAATAGATTCACATGGCACTTCCACCCCCACCTCAGAAAGGATTATTCAATCAGCCACCGCAAACCCAAGTTACGGTTGATCTCGGTTCTCTTCAAACTCGTTTGCGTCTCACGGAAGAAAAATCCTCAAATCTCAACGGCAAAATCGAGCTTCTCGAAAACAATTTCGTCACGAGCAACAAAAAGCGTAACGATACACTTCGTGAATTACAGGTCGACGCTCTCGATCTCAAGCGCGAAGTCGAGGATCTCAAACAAAAAATGCTGCTCATCATCCGCGAACTTAAACTTACGGCCGGCAAAGACGAACTAAACGCATTAACACGTTATCTCGAACTCTGGAATCCAACTCGTTTCGCAACCCGCGACGAAGTGAAGAGGATGATTGAGGAACATCTCGGTGAGAAACACTAAATAAAAATACTAATCGTACTTAGTTAGTCAGTGCCAATCCGGACTATACATTTTATCTTTGAAACCTATAATCAGCTAATGGTGTGCTTCACGACACCTCAAACTCGACGTCGTGATGTGTGCCCCAATTAGCTAATTAATAGTCAAAAATGTAGAAAATAAAACTCCATAATCTAAACCGGATAACTAAGTACCTTGAATCAATAGTTTTATAACCTCCGTCATTTTAATTTATCAAAAGGTGATCATATGTTTGGCAAACCAAACGGCGCAGTCCAACAAGTTCTCACATTACGTCAGCAAGGCAAAACGGACAACCAAATAGTCCAAGACCTTCAAAAGCAGGGCCTTTCAACCCAGCAAATTTTCGATTCTCTTTCACAGGCAGACTTGAACGAAAGTACGCATGAACCTGATCCGAATCAAGATTGGAATGAACACGGTCAAATGTCTGAAATGGCTCCGCCACCGCAATTTGCGCAACCTCCTCAGTTTGCACAACAGCAACAGTTTGCACCTCAGGCTCCAATGCAAGCGCGAGCGCCTCATGCACAATCATTCGGCCAACATTTTGAGCAATCTTCTCATTCCGACGAACGCATCGAAGAAGTCGCAGAAGCGATTATCAACGAAAAATGGGATGACATGATTAAAGAAGTCCAGAAAATAATCACTTGGAAAGAACACGTCGAATCCGAAAACATCGCACTGCGCGAACAATTAGCAGCAATAAAAGAAGAATTCAACCAGCTTCGCCAAGGTCTTTTCGGTAAAATCACCGAATCCGACGACCGCATGCGCGACGTCTCATCGTCATTACAAGCCGTCCAAAAAGTCTTCAAGGATGTCATTCCTGAGTTCACTGCAAACGTCGCTGAGTTAGGCAGGTTAACAGGCAAAGTAAAGCCCGTGCGTGAAGTACGTGAGGAACGCGAAGAACGCGAGCATACAGAGCCCGTACATCGCGAATCTCGTGGACTAGAACAACATACTCATGCGCATGAAGTGAAGAAAGCACGGAAGCATTAGGCTACCTAAACTTATATAGTCGGTTAGAAGAACGAGCAAAAGATAAACAAAAATAATTCTAATACACATTATTAGCTAATGGGGTAACAGCACGAGAACAAACACGATTGTATGTCCCAATTCGCTAATTAAAGAGTAGTTCAAACATTAAGAATATAGTAAAAACAAGCGAAAAAACAATCTCTAATTAATGATGTCCGCCACCATGGCCACCGCCGCCGTTGGATGTGCTGCCGCCACCTAAGAATGCAATAGTGAATACACCAATACCTAATATGAGCATCAACCCTAATATTTTCGGGTTGAATATAATAGTAAACAAATTCGATTGAAATGCGTCTCCTGTATCCGTCGAGGCACCTAACGCGCGTTCGCCGAATACGGCTGCTATCCCCGCAAAGACAATAACTCCGCCAATTGCAAGAATCGTCCAGTTGATTGTCTTATCCTGAATCATATATGTGACAATGTTTTCTTCCTTTAAACCAAATAATTGGTATGTTGTCAGCAGCAATATCAAAAATATAAACAAAAGCACAAACCATGGTGCAATAAAGTTAATGAGCTCAACCAAATCGGGCACAAGCAACACTAATATCGAAAGCGCAATTGCAACAACAGATGAAATAACTTTACTGTCTGTCAGTATCTTGGTCTTTTGAAGAACAGTAAAAACAACTGCAAACACGAGAAGAGCCGAAAATATCGGTGCAAAATAATCCAATACGCCAAGTGTATCAAGAAACGTTGCCATTTATCTTCTCCTCTGAAACAGTGCTTTCGTAAGATCACTAAACCCTGTTGAATGTTCTTCTCCTGTAATCAGGTTAATGATTAAGCCAAACACCAGAATCACAATAACAAGTACAATAAGGTCATCATCCCACCAGCTGCCTGCGAATAAAGGTACATCCCACCATCCAACCGTCGTCCCAAATACATAAGCCAGAATGCCAACTATCAAAATAATCGCAATCGTCGGAGCACCTTTGTTCATCTCCACGCCCCATATCCCCATAAGTATCAACACTAAAATAATTGCAATCGCAAGCACTGCAGCACTTGGGATTAACGCATTAATAATAACAACGGGATCATAATTACCTGGATATCTCCCGGTATAGTGGGGGATAACAGCAGTCAATGATATAAGTAACGCTAATCCTGTATTCAGATTCTTCTTGTGCTCTCCAAATATCTTTACTTGCTGTAATACAGCAAATAGTATTGTAAATATCAACAGAAACGGAAGTACAACTTCTGTTATTTCATACGCGCTGATGATATCGATCGCTCTTTGTAGTGTATAATTAACCATAGTAAATCACCTTAATGTTTGTCATGCGTCCCACTGTCGCCGCCTTTTTCGGCATGCCCACCGTGGCTTTGATCTTTCGTAATAAAATACATAAAAACAATGACAATGACGAGGAGCACTGCTGTTGCCGCCCAATCTGTACTTGGCGATATATAGATAATCCCAATAATCAGTTCAAGCCAGCCCATCGCTTGGAGTAATATCAGAACGATTGCCGCAAATATTAGAATCATGAATACCTTCATCCATGTTTCATTGCGTTCGAGCATCGCTTCTTTTGATCCCCAGAACGTGCCCACAAGCATGAGGAATGAAACAACTAATATCATTAACAAAACAACATTTGCGAGTACCTCACTAATGATGCGAACGAGCGATGTGCTTGCAATAACTAAGAACGCCATGACAAAGGCAACAACCGCGTTGAGATTCTTTTTCGGCAAATGTTTGCCATCAACATCATCTGTTCCAAGTACTCGTGTTTTCTCAAGAATCGCAAAGACAATAGTGAATACAAGTAAAAATGGAAGCACAACATCATAAACGCCCAATTTTTCAAGAAATACAATTACCGCGCGAAATCCTGTTGTATCAGCCATGGAACCTCTTTTTCTGGATTAACGAATTCCTTTGTGTTTATAAATGTTTTTGAGGTATTAAACAGAGTTATTCTCATTCTAATTCTCAATATTCACAACAAAGCGCTTCTTATCGGGCAAAGATAAACTAATCTCTCAAATGAATCTCAGTTTTGCTGTGCTTTTTTCAGAAAATGTGCTAACGTCAATATGTTTCTTTTGTAATCAAAAATTCCTGAGCCTGAATAAAGTGATAGCACTGGTAGATACCCATTTTTTAGCATTAACCGTTCGTATTTTCTTACTATATCATAGATGTGCATATCTAAGAGATTGTCATCATCGATATTTGAATCAAAATAGCGTATCGAAAAGAAAATATGTTCACCAATCACATAACTCTCAGAAATAGCAAAACCAGCCAGATGCGCTTCTGCCTTTTGGAGGAATTTGTTGAGTGCATTTGTATCAATCAGGACATTTTTTGCTAATGCTTCGTTAATCAGCTCAAAAGCGAGGCCTGCCTGTCTTACCAATGATTCCGCTGCAGCGTGTAAACGACGGAAGTTATCTTCATCAAATTTCAGACGTCCAACATACAAATTTTGGAGAAATCGCGCAGCGCCTTCCATCCATATTTTCGAGAGAAATACATTCAATGTTGTACGTAAGCTTTTGGAACTCTGTTCAATTGTAGTCTCAAACGATTTTGTTTTCATTAATCGTACAATATCCCCCAAAACTTGTCGCGTATATCTTTCCTTATACATCATCAATCCTTTATTTCTGCTATAATGCACAAGATGAACCATTTCGTGAATCATCGTAGGTTTTAGCTCATCATAAATTGCGGTGTCAGATCTAGTGTCAAACAGAGTGCCACCATGGGTAACAGCAGCTACATTGACATATATTATGTCGGGATTAAACGCTGATGCAACCTGTTTCATATCTGTATCCCATAAAATTATCACTAATCTGGGAAATTTAGAAAATATCGGCTCCGCTTGAAAAATTTCAATAATGATTTTTCTTATTCTTTTAATGCGAAATTTGATTGCTTTACTACGATTTTCAATAATAACTATGCGCTTGCCAAGCCGATATTTTTTTCTCCGCAGAAAGGCGAACATAGAATAAACTAACTTATGGCTGTATTTAAAACTTAAGTAACCCTTATATTCTCCATTAACTTCCTTTCCTCCATGCCCATCCTCGATATCATAACAACATTCGTCAAAGACATTTTCTCTTTATTCATCGCGCCAATCATTCACGTTGAATTACTCTGGATCATCGTTCCCGTGTACCTCAACTGGGTTCTCACCGAATTTTATCAGGAGAAAAAAGGTACATCCTATGGTAACGCCATCGCAAACGGTTTTGTCGCATTATGGGTCGGCATCGACTGGGCGCGTGCAACTATTGGAATTCTTACTGAAAAAAGTATAAAAATCGCCACCGTCCTTCCAAAAACACTCCCTAAATTATCCGTCGCCGCATTGATGGGATTGTACGGATTATTTATCATTATTCTGGGCATGAAAGGGAAGCGTTTAGTCACCTACATAGGCCGCATCCGTGAAGTAACCTATGCAACCATCATGTTAACCCCTATTTTTTATGGTGTTGTAGAACCAACCTGGGATCTTCTGCTCAGTATTGTCGTATTTTTCCCCATCTTCTATGGCGTCGTCGAATTAATCCTTCACTTAATGCCCACACCTGAAATATACGCGAACACAAAAAAAGAAACAGACTCTTTCGACTTCTCATCGTTAGAAAGCCCAGTATCACGTCCAACTCATTATAATCCTGTGGTTCCTGATGGGCCACGCGCACAGCAATATCAGAGACCGTACCAACGTCAACAGTTTTAGTTTTATCTTTTGGAAATTACGAATACTATCTCCTTTACTTGACTTTAATTAGCTAATGGGGCATTCATCAACTGACGAACGTTCGTCGTGCTGTTACCCCATTAGCTAATTAATGTAGTACACCATGTAACTCGTTTCGCAAACATTTTTAAAGTCAACAGCTTAATTCAACCCCATGGAAATACTCAACAAGTCTGATTTCAATTCAATGCGCAAAGAAATTCTCGATTATGACGAACAACGCGAACATCTCATAAAGAAAAGCCGTGACGTCCTCAAGCTCAGCAAGCAAATCATCTATGCCGTCCACCGCGGCGAAATCAAAGAAGCAGAAAAATTAATCACTGAAATAAATAAAGAAAAGTCCGCATTAGAAAAATTCGCAAAGCACAGCATCTTAATGGAATCCGAAGGCAGCTACAAAGTCGCGCTTCAAGAATACGCTGAAGCATTACTTTATCATTCGGTCGTCAAGAACAAAACACTCGCAACTCGTAAAGAATTAAATCTCGAAACGATTTATTATGTCCTAGGTTTGTGCGATGTAACCGGCGAACTCGTCCGCAAAGCCGTCTACCTCGCAGGCAAAGGCCAAACCAAAGAAGTTCTTCTGATCAAGGATTTAGTTGACACATTATACGGCGAATTGCTCGCGTTCGATTTCCGCGACAACGAAGTCCGCCGCAAGTTCGACGCTATGAAGTACGATTTAAAGAAGTTGGAAGATCTTGTATTAGAATTAAAATTGAAAGGGAAGATGTAAATGAGCTGGTTTAATCCATTAAGTTGGGGCTTCTTTGTAAATCGTCGTAAAAATAAAGAGCTAAACGCGCTTGAACACCTACGTACAGCATTAACCGCTGAACAAAGTCGCGTAAAAGGAATTATTGAATTAGCGGGGACAATAGAATCAGAAATTGAAAAAGGTAATTTTCCCGCTGCCGAACAATTAATTCCAAAACTTGCGCGAGATATGCGTGATAAAAGACTCCTAAACCAATTAGAAACTATTGACTGGAAGCAGTTCAAACGTACTATTTTCAAAGATTTAAAAAGTCAATTGGAAGACGTAAAATAGGCTGAACAAAATGACACTCGACCACCAAAAAATCACCCAACAAGCAAAAAAGATCATGGACAACTTTATCTCAGCACTCGACAAAGCTGATAATAAGAATCTCGACTTCACAGTAAAGCGCGACAGTAACATCAGAAAAGACAACGACCATCTTCAAACAAACAACGACTTCTCAGAACGCATGCTCAAGAATGCTCCGAATGTCAAGAATGACTGCATCGTAGCAGAACGAAAAAAATGGTAGAAAACCCAAACACTACAAATCTCTCCAATTTCTTTTACGAGCTCGGCCAATTAAAGCGCGTCAAGCGCAGCGGCTGGTGGCTCATTAACATCAAAGACCCCGAAAGTATCGCAGAACACAGCCACCGCGCTTCCATGATCGCCTATGTTCTCGCAAAGTTAGAAAGCGTCAACCCCGAACGAACCGCACTCCTCGTACTTTTCCACGATATCCACGAAGCAAGATTAAACGACTTACACAAAGTCGGCCAGCGGTATATCGATTTCAAAACCGCAGAAACTGCTGCGCACAAAGCACAAGTCGAACCACTCGGAGCAATCGGCAAAGATATCCTTAATATGCACGAAGAATTAAAGAACCAAAAAACCAACGAGTCTATTGTAGCGAGAGACGCCGATCTGCTTGAATGCCTCACCCAAGCGCGCGAATACAAGAAATCCGGTTACATTGACGCTCAAAACTGGATTGACAACATTAAAACGCTCCTTGTAACAGAATCAGCAAAGAAACTCGCAAAAGAACTCGAAAACACCGATCCCAACGACTGGTGGCGAGGCCTGAAAAAAAGTGAAAGATGATCCGAACAAGCACACCCACGAAAACAGCAACGACACGAACCATTCTATAGGCGCAATCATCCACCGCGACGGCAAATACCTTCTTCTCGATCGCAAAAACTTTCCCTTCGGATTTGCATGTGTTGCCGGCCACATCAAAAAGAATCAAACCGAAGAGCAAGCACTCAATGAAGAAGTCCTTGAAGAATCCTGCTTAAAAGTAATCTCCTTCAAAAAAGTCATCGAAGAATACGTCGACTGGAACGACTGCCGCCGTCACAAAGGCCATTACTATAACGTCTACGAAATACACACAGCCGGCGAACCACGAATCTGTGAAGACGAAGCAAAATCCATGGGCTGGTTTACACCCAAACAAATGAAAACATTGAAATTAGAGCCCGTGTGGGAGTATTTCTTTAGGAAGTTGGGTGTGTTGAAGTAATTAGAGTTTTCGAACGATTCCATTATCCGCGTCAACTTCAACAAGATCACCATCTTTCAAAAATTTCGTCGCTCGTTCTGTCGCAACGATGCACGGCTTTTTCATTTCCCTTGATGTTATAGCTGCATGACAAAGCATTCCACCCGCATCAGTTACTATCGCAGCTGCTTTTCCCATATATGGTACGAATTCAGGACGAGTCATTCCCGTAACTAAAATCTCGCCTTCAACAAAATCGCGCTGTTCAAACGGATCAAATATTATCTTACATTTGCCAATAACTTTGCCTGGATATGCAACAACTCCTTTGAGAACTGTCTGGTCATCCTGATGAGCAATCCTATTTTCCATCTCAAGAGCATCTTCACCATAAATTATGTGAAGTTCTCCGTCTTCATAGGTCAGCAAACTCGCATCAAAACGCTGCTGTAATATTCTGATGTCAGGCAATACTCCGTGTGCAATGTATTCCTCTAACTCTTCTTTCATGAGACACGTTAGCAAATTATGGTCGACATTTTCTTTCTCTCCGATTAGCTTTACAAGTCCTCTAAAAAATGTCTCACTTTTGCTATAAACCAATTCGGAGTACATACGGGCATCTTTAAACAATGGAAAATATTTTTCAAGGAGGTCGTGTTCCAGAAAATCAACTGTCTTTTTCATAAATACATAATGCCCTAAATAGTTGTCAAATATTTCCAGAAATTTCTGATATTCTTCAGATGATGGTATATCGTCTTGAAGCTCATTCATCACCACCAGCAAATCATCAGTTTTCTTTTTCAGAATCGTAAGCATCTGCTCCACTTTGCTCGGCTGATCTCTTACGATGTCCGCAAGAAAATGTCCAAATTCCTGAAGTTCATTCTCACGTATAAAAAATGAAACCGTCCCTTTTTTATGGATAAAGAGCGTTTTGTTTAATCCCCTACCGTACACGTTTCGCAGCGAATTGTAATACTGCTTGCCCCAGTACGTGCAGGAAATAAATGTGTATGACCCTGCCCATCGTTTGATCCATGTTTCATTGTTCATTTTTTCCCCATCAAAACTTCCTATACTTTGTTTCCGTAATCATTTCATTCTCCGCACTCAATGTCCCAATTATCTCAACAACCGTTTTCATCATCGTCTCCAAAATTTTTGTCATCACATTCACCATTCGATTTTAACCACTAACTAGTAACCATCTCCGTCGATATATAAACAATCCTCCTCCAAAAATGGAGAATGAAACGAAAGAATTAAGAACAAACTCCCATTCAACACAAAAATGAACATCCAAATCCTCGAAGATATTGGCCTAACCAACGCAGAGATCAAAGTCTATATCGCGCTCCTAGAGCTCGGCACAGCAACCGCCGGTCCGATTATCGAAAAAAGCGGCTTGCAAAGTTCCGTAGTGTTCATGACATTAAGCAAGCTCGTCGACAAAGGCTTCATTTCAGTCATCAAAGAAGGCAAGCGCAACAACTATCAAGCCACTGATCCGAAACACATCGTCGAATATATCAACGAGAAAAAAACCCGTTTCGAAGAAATCCTGCCTGAACTTTTATTAAAGCAACAAACAGCAAAAATCAAACCCGAAATCATTACATTCCGAGGAATTCGAGGTATAAAAGAACTCTTATTGGAGCTCCTCAATGCATCGGGCAAAGAACATCACACATTTGGATCAACATCAAAATCATTAATGCTCGGCAACGCATGGTGGATTGAATATCATAAAAACCGTGCACAAAAAAAGATCAAAGCAAAATTACTCTTTAATAACTCTCTAAAGTCGTGGAAAGCAGAAGCGAGATATAGTCTTGCAGAAGTCCGTTACACACAAGCCGGCTTCGAACCGTTAACAGAAACAATCATCCGTGGCGACAAAATCGGCATTATCATCTGGACGGACAAACCGTTGGGCGTGCTTATCCAAAATCCAACAGCTGCAGAATCATACGATAAATTCTTCGATATCATGTGGAAAAGCGCGAATGATTAAATGTTCAAAAAATAACTATTATTCCATGAAACTAACCTGCGACTGCGGAACAGAATTAAAAGAACACAAAGTCAAAATAAACAATATTCCAACCGAAGCAATGGTTTGCCCAAAATGTAAATTCTCAACACTTACAAAAGATCAAGCAAAAAAAATTCAATTAAATGTACAACCATCACCCCTTAACTTCCAAAACAATATGCTTCTTGTCCGGCACCGACACGAATATCTCCTCTCCCTTTTTCAGATTAAGACTGTTCACAACATGATTATTCAGATAAATTCCCAGTCGTTCTCCTGAAAGCTTCACTATTTTCTGTTTCATTTTCAATGGCGTTTCACGTAGTTCGGCAAGAACTTTCTGGGACGATTGCTGCTCAAATTCAAAGTAATCACAGTTTGTACACTGATAACTCGTAGCTTTTTGCATAGCACCTTGCACAGAAACAGATACTTTCTTCAATTCCGATGAACAGTTAGGGCACTTCATTTTGATATCACCTTTGCATTTATGACATACAATACATCCTCTTTTATTTCAAATAACAAATAGTACTTATCAGTTTCAATCTCAAACTTCTCTCCTTTCTTACGTGGGTTCTTAATGGTAAATATTATCTCAACGACCTTTTCCCAAGGCACATCGTGAGCGTGATTCTCCAGGTAATGTTCTGTTGGTCGAATATCTATAAAGTAAATCACGCAATCACCTACTACATAAGTGTAGTATAAAGTACTATATAAACTTGACGTTCATAAACTATTTAAAGAAAGCTTATTCTAAACTTCTAATGATCATCGCAATCTGCGGAAGCATGACATTTACAGACAAAATGCTTGAAGTAAAAAAGCAATTAGAAAAACACGGTCATACAGCTTTAGTCTCCGATTTTGCACTCGCATATGCTGGAAAGTCTCTTGCTGAAATTGACAAACTTACCATTCACGACAAACTTCACAAAGATGCATTAACAGAATTCTATGACAAAATCAAACAAAGTGATGCCATCCTGGTCCTAAACTACGACAAAAGAGGCATAAAGAACTACATCGGCGGAAACACATTAATGGAGATCGGCTTCGCGCATGTATTAAATAAGAAAATTTTCCTTCTAAACCCGGTGCCAGAGATTGAGTATTATAAATCCGAAATAGAAGCAACCAAACCAATAATTTTAAATGGGAATTTAAAACAAATAAACTTAAATTAATCACTTATCGTCTATCTTTAGCTTCTTTAACTTCTCGTAACTTCCCTTCCAAAAATTTATGTCTACTCTTATCTGTAGTACATTGCAAAACGCGCTCCAAAGCACTTTCGAGCACTTCGAGTACTTGGTTTGATCTAATTGCAGATGGGGCAGGCAATCTATCTTGATAAATCTGAATAGCTCTCGATGCAAGGTCGCGTGCTAAATCTATCGTTTTTGGAATGAGCATTACTTCTCTGCTGAGACCTACATACATTGCAGCAACAACAACATAATATCTTGTATCACCCAAACTCTCAGCAATTGCGGAGGCTGCTGAATGGTCCGCTCGCATCTCATCATAATTGCCCAATTTAACATGAAGAAATGCACGATTTCGATGGGTATAGAGGAGCTCCTCATTTTTTTGACGTTTGCTCAATACATCAAAACCCGCATCCATTATGATGGCGATTTCTCGTCCTCTATAATCTACTGCCTCTTCCAATAATTCTTTCTTTTTATCTGATGTTTCTGCAGCCGTTGCCAATTCTCCCGCAAAAAAATGCAACGATTTTAAGAGCAATTTTGTTACTTCATCAATCGATCGTTGTGTGTCTCCCTTTCTTTTTGATGCATCTACATATTTCTCAAGATAGCTGCAATTAAGACGGCGAATAGCTAATACCTCATCTTTATCTATCCCAATATCATTATATCTTTTTGATATTTTATACGCAACTTCCTGCAATTTCCAAAGCAGTCGCGTATCATCTATGCCTTCGGCATGTCTAACTGCATCATAAAAATGTGCTGAGGCGTGACCATATCTATCATGAGTATCAATCGTGTCTCTTGCAAGATCCAAAGATGAGTATGCACGAGCAGATCTGGCATGTACAGATTCAACGACTGGAAATACTACAGAGGCGGGAATATTCGATTGTTCTAGGGGCATCGCAATGATATCCGCTAAAGTTACTCCTCTTTTCCAATTATCCTCAAAACGTGATGTGTAACTCACTTTAATCCACCTGAAATTTGAACCCCAAATACAGCATCGCAGTAGAGGACATATGTCCTATCTGATTCGGCATGAGGTAGTTTGGTGATATCAACTTTATCGATAAGTCCTCTATTAATCAATCCTCTAATATATGGAACACTTGTATGTGCGATATCTAAAGTTAGTCGTGCAGCTTGCTCATTATCATCTTTTCCGCCAAGAACATAAACCGGCGAAGGGAAGAGGAGTACATGACCATCTGATGTTCGCACAGTACAATCCTTTACAAATCGTGCGATTCCTTTTTTATCAAAATAAACTTCACTCCCTTGTCTTCTTATATCAACACGTTCTGGCGTTCCTGGAAATACTGTCTGTTCTACCACCAATATAAAATTATCTTCGGGTGCAGAATCTCCATAAATTAAAGAGGATGCCTCGTGAAGATTGTAATATTTGGATAAATCAACAATCTGTTGAACTTGATGTTTTTGTTCAGTATCTGCAACTGAACGGTATGCATCTATCACAATTTCAGGAAATAATTCTGAAATCGGCTGTACCTCTCCAAACTGAATGCGTGCTGCCTTGATGGCTTGATGAGAAATCCTACGAAGCTTATTATTAATAGTATCGGTATTAATATCATCAGATTTACCGCTCGTTACACTTGAAATAGTAACATAATCAAACGGAATTTCTGCAAAAAAATGACCTCTATATTTAACATCCATCTTTTTTATTTTTCCTCGAAGAGCTTCAGAAGCAGCATCTAACACTAACGCTTGAACAAGCGTAATTATGTACCTGCCTTCCGGTGATAATTCTTTATATTCAGATTCTATGGTTGGATAAATCAGCACATGTTTATCACCATCCCTAAAATGAATAATATTTAATTCCAACGGCGACTCTTGAAGTAAACGTGATGCTGTTATAGCCGTTTGACGATTATATCTTCGAGTAATTAATTCGAGTCCCTCTCGAGCACGTCCTATTTCTCCACCGAGTCGCTCAATCTCAGCAAGATGTACCCGATATGCATCAGGAAGTTCTTCTCGAGCAGCTTTTCTAGTTAATCGCCTTTGTTTAACAGATGTATCAATCTCTGCAGTATAGAATTCCAATGATGCCTGATGCCCTTCATTTTCGAACAAGCTTTCAAGATGCTGGAGACGTCCGCGAGAAGTAGTTATATCATCAAGTGTTGGAGCTTCGACCGCCCCGTCTTCTGGCGAAGTTCCAAACTGTAGGACAGTGCCATACTGTACGCTTTTCTCTAGAAGGCTTTTTGCCTGTCGTCTTAAAAATTCAACGAGTGCTGATGAAGCAGTATAGCGCTGCTCTTCATCTATGGCTTCGATTGTATGAGCACGCTCTACTTTAAGTTCAGCTTCTCGACGGTCAAAATCCACAGCGCTCTCTCTTAATCGCCTCGCATACGTCCGACTAATTTCATCGAGTCTGTTATCCAAGCTCATTATAGCAAAAAAAACCTAAGCCATATTTAAATCTTTTGAAATGTAGCTACTGTCAAGTAGCTAAAACGGAAAACCTTATAAACTACTCATTATTTTGGAGTTTATATGTCACGATCGACGTTTCAAAAAATTGAAAGGTATCTTCAGTTGCGCAGTTTAACCCCTGAACAACTTGGTGCACTTGTAGACCTGCAATCGTGTCGCTGGAATGAATTAACTCTCAATCCTAATAATATTACTGAAACAGAAATTGGATATATCGATCTCGCATTAGACGTCCCTGAAGACGAACGCGGTCTTGTTTTTGGAAATTATGGTGAAAAATTTGATTATTTTACACATCAGCGTCATGTTTCTCACCGATCTGTCGCACGAGCTGTAGGACTGAAAAAATCAACACCAAACGATTGGGTGCGAAAAGGATACAAACCTAAAGATCCCGACACTGTCGCGCGCGTTGACATATTTCTCGACATTCCTCAAAAGTATCATGGGATACCTGGTCAACACATTCATGAATCAAAACAACAAGTATCTGCGCAACATGAAACCCCAGGCGGTTTACGTGGGGTAACTCTCGAAGATCAGATTCGGACTACATTCTACTCTTTAGCGTCATCCATTGAAAAGTACAGAGAAGCATCTCCTGATGCAATAGCGAGACTTAAACAAAAGCTTCCTGGGGGCGATGTTGGATACGTCACGTCATTTTTACGAGCATTGTACGGCAGTCAGGATGAATTAGACCGTTTTATGGCTCTTAACGAAAGAAGAAAACATATTGGAGGAGACAAAAAATGTTAAACGCAGATGAATTACGAAGTATTGTTGAAAGAAGTACACCTAATCTAAATCCAGTACGGTATCAAATTGAAGCAGATAGCGGTATTACTACTGTCCTTGAACAGCTCGCAAGCAGGGGCGGAACAAACACAGGTGAAACAGCTACAGCAGATAGTGTTTGGGAATACGCTCAAAATGCAATCGATGGTGCTCGAGACGACACATCCCTACAATTCAATATTGTTGTACAAAAAGGAAAAAAATCAGGATTTATTAGCTGCGATAACGGTCAAGGAATGACTCTTGAAGAACTCAGAACGCTTCCCGAAAAAGTAGGCACCTCGGTCAAAAGAGACGACCCTTCAAAAATTGGCAAAAATGCAACTGGTGCACTAACATGGATGAATCTTGGAGAACGCGTTGCATGGATCAGCAAAAGTGCAAATCCTGATTCTAGGACAGTTATCTTCACTACATCAAGAGCAGATTTACCTCGCGGTAAAATCGGATACGCATCAGCAGAACTTGCAGAGCCCGGCACATACGTTCTTATTGATAACTTAAAAGAAACTGCCGAGCGTGACTTAACTATAAGAAATCTTGAAAGAATGCTTGGAGAAAATTTCTCGGATTTTATCGACGACGGAGCAGTCATTAGGGTGACTGTTGGAAAAGATTCAAAAGTCGTTGAGCCCGTCCGAAGATACGGTGGAAAAAATTTCGTTAGAGACATGTTTACATTCGAAGTTGACGGCGTAACTTACGAAGCATCAGCTGAACTCTATGTTCATCCAAAGAGACCAACACAGACTGTTTCAGTCAGATCAGCTGGTAAGGTAGTTGTTCCAAACATTGCAAATCTCGGTCGTTTCGGAAAAACAAAAGAAGTCTGGGGCAGCGATTACGTTTCTGGGACCATTGTAAGCAATATGTTGCCTCAAACGCGAACAAGAACCGGTCTTGACATGTCATCTACTGTTGTCGATAGATTCTTTGATGAAGTAGATTCCCGTTACACCGAAAACGTTAGGACACAAGTAGAAGGATACGAAACACGACAACGAGATGTTGTTATGCAGGGCGTATATAACAAAGTAAGCAAAGCAATCCAGACTGTTCTAGA
>Ga0209542_10008266_pt1 | contig 19493 bp, 19 predicted proteins | sample RifCSPhighO2_01_FD_184028 | JGI IMG/M metagenome (GOLD analysis project Ga0209542, IMG submission 184028) | Soil microbial communities from Rifle, Colorado - Rifle CSP2_plank highO2_0.1 (SPAdes) (version 2) | ecosystem: Environmental > Terrestrial > Deep subsurface > Rock core/Sediment ...
AGCGTACCGTAGATAACTATGCGCCAGGATACCCTTGTATTTTTAGTCAACGATGACACGCAGGAGCTCCTGCTTGCGATGAAGAAGCGCGGCTTTGGCATCGGCAAACTCAACGGCGTGGGCGGCAAAGTGCAGGCGGGCGAGACGATAGAGGCCGCCGCCGTGCGCGAGGCGCAGGAGGAGGTCCTGGTGCTGATACAAGAAAAGGATTTGGTAAAAGTAGCCGAGCTCACCTTTCATTTTAAAGACAAGCCCGAGTGGAGCATCAATTGCCACGTATTTTTTGCCCGTGTGTGGGAGGGCGAGCCGAAGGAGAGCGAGGAGATGGCACCGGAGTGGTTTGATACCGCGCGCCTCCCGTTTGACCGCATGTGGGTGGACGACAAGTACTGGCTCCCCATGGTCCTGCGGGGCGACTATGTGCAGGCAGAATTTAACTTCAACAACGACGGCTCGGAGCTCCTGCTGTACAAAATCAATGGAAGTAAAAATTGAACCTATATGGAAAGCCGTTTTGACGGATGAGTTTGGTAAAGAGTATTTTGCCGCTCTGACCTCTTTTGTTAAGGACGAGTACAAAAAAGGCGCAGTGTACCCTGCGCCTAAAAATATTTTCCGCGCGTTCGACCTCTGCCCGTTCGACAAAGTAAAAGTGGTGATTCTGGGCCAAGACCCGTATCATGGGCCCGGCCAAGCCAACGGCCTGTGTTTTGCGGTGGGGGAAGGCCTCGCCTTGCCTCCCTCTCTGCAAAATATTTATAAAGAACTCCAAAGCGACCTAAATAATCAAGGACGGTCCTTGATTAAAACGGGGGATTTAGAGAGATGGGCCAAACAGGGCGTACTCCTGCTTAACGCGACACTCACGGTTGCGGCAAAAACTCCCGGCTCGCATCAAAACAAAGGCTGGGAGGAGTTTACCGACGCGGCAATCAAAGCGCTCTCTGACCAGCGCGAGCATTTAGTGTTTATACTCTGGGGCAATTATGCCAAACAAAAAGGTGCACACATAGACCGTTCGAAACACTGCGTCATAGAATCCCCGCATCCCTCGCCCTTTTCCGCCCACTCGGGCTTCTTCGGCAGTAAACCCTTCAGCAAAACAAACGCCTACCTCCAAAAAACCGGCCAGACTCCAATTGATTGGTTGTGATTACCAAATTTGGGCGCGGGAGGAGGGGGGGCGGAAGAGTTTGTCGCCTTTTTTTAGGGTGAAGGTTTGATAGAACGGTTCAAAGTTGGAGAGCGGGCCGTTGATGCGCCACGGGGCGGGGGCATGCGGGTCGGTCAGCGCGCGCATCTTTATTGTCTCCGGCCTCGCGACCTCGCGCTCCATTTGGGCAAAGCCGAGAAAAAATCTTTCTTCGGGGCTCAAGCCGCCGATGTTTTTGCGGCCCGTTTTCTTTAAATGTTTTTGATACGCCTCGTACGCGATAATCAGCCCACCGGAGTCGGCCATGTTCTCGCCGAGCGTCAGCCGGCCGTTGATGTATACGCCGTCCGCGGCCTCCTCTATATCTGCCTGCGCGATAAACGGCTTGGTTTTTTTGGTGAACTTCTTTTCATCAACAGCAGTCCACCACTTTTTCATATTGCCTTTGGCATCAAACTTGGCTCCTTGGTCGTCAAAGCCGTGCGTAATCTCGTGTCCGATGACCGAGCCGATGCCCGCGTAGTTGACCGCCGCATCGGCGCGCGCGTCAAAAAACGGCCACTGGAGTATCGCCGCGGGGAAGACGATGTCGTTGAGGTTGGCGCTAAAGTACGCGTTGACCGTCTGCGGCGACATGTACCACTCGGCGCGGTCCATCGGGCGCCCCAGCTTGCGCATGTTGCGGTAGTGCTCGTAGGTGCCCCCGCGCAGCATGTTGCCAAAGTAGTCATTGGCCAGCACGGCGAGGCCTTTGTAACTCCTCCACTTTTTCGGATAGCCTATTTTACGGTTCATGGCGTGCAGTTTGAGCAACGCCTTGCGCTTGGTCGCGGCGCTCATCCAATCCAGCTTTTTGATACGCACCGCATACGCATCAAACAGGTCATTGACCAGCGCGTCCATTGCCCGCTTGGATGCGGCGGGGAAGTGCTTTTGCACGTAGAGCTTGCCCACTATATCGCCCAGCGCGCCGTTGGTAGCGCCCAAGGCCCGGCGCCACAGCGGCTTCATCACCTTGACCCCCGAGAGCACGGTCGCATAAAAGTGGAAGCTCTCTTTTATAAACTCCTCCGACAACAGCGACGCGCAGTCGTTGACCAAGTGCCACTCCAAATACGTCTTTAACTCTGCCAGAGGCGTCGCCTCCAGCAGTTTAGAAACCGCTTTAAAAAACTCCGGCTGGCCGACTATCACTTGCCGCGCTTTTTCCGCGCCGGTTTGGGCAAAATACTTTTTCCAATCCACCACAGGGGAGAGTACCTGCAGCTGCGCTACTGACTTTTTGTGGTAGGTCTTATCCGCGTCGCGGGTATCCTCCTTTTTCATCGACGCCCTAGCAAGCGCTGTCTCTATGCGCATGATGGTATCTACTGTTTTTTGGATAGTTTGTGATTTGTGATTTGTAAGTTTCAACATATTTTTAATATGTTGTTTATACGCGTCGCGCACGCGCTTTTGCTCCGGCGTATCAAGCAGGTAGTAGTCGCGCTCGGGCATCCCCAGGCCCCCCTGCCACAGATGCAAAATATAGTTGGTGCTGTCTTTGGAATCCTGGTCTACCACCGTGCCCCAGAATCCCGATACGCCCAGTACATGCAAGTAGGCAAGAGTCTCCAACAGCTCCTCTTTTGTTTTGATGCTTTGGACTTTGGCGCGCAGGCCCTGGAGCGGCTTGCTCCCGAGCTTGTTGCGGCGGGGCATATCCATGGCCGACGCGTACATATTCCGCACCAGCGGCTCCTTAGTATCCTCGACAATCTTTTTTAGCTGGTGCTCGGTGTCGTAGCGCAGGGTATTAAAGCTGCCCCAGCGCGCCTCGTCGGCCGGAATAGCGGTCTTTGCAATCCACCCGCCGTTGGCATACCGGTAAAAGTCATCCTGCGCCCGCACGCGCGTATCAATATTTTTAGTATCAAATCCCCAGTATGCTTGCTGTTTTGGTGTTTTTTTCATAGATTAGTGGTAGTCGAATACTAACAAGGTTTGGTAAGGGAGGAAAGAAATGGGTTGGAGGCCGAAGAGTAATCGCATGATTGCGAGCATTGGAAGGAAGATCGTTGTTTCCACCCACCGCAAGGTCGGCGAGGCGTGGAGATACGTTAAAGAAATGGAAGTGCGGAGTGCGTGGCTCGCCCGCGAGCGGCCGCTCCAGAAGCCCCAGCAGTAACACTGCAGGGCTTTTTTTATTGACAAATAGTATAAAACAGGTACTATATTACACAGACTGCTCAACCACATAGGGGCTACCAATGACTCAGCAAGTCAAAGATATCCGGCTTGAAATAAAGGTTCGCAACAACCTCGTCCTCACAAGGATGGAAGATGCTGGTATAACCGGCATCGTTGAGCTAGTGGATAGGATGACTGCGGCGGGGATAAAAATAAACCGATCACAGTTATATAAATTGGTTTCGATGAAGCTTCCGGCGCGTAAAAGAAATGGCGACTGGGCGTCTGCGGTCCACCGTCTTGCCGACTTCTTTCAGTGCATGCCTGATGACCTCTTCAGCGAACAACAGCAGTATGAGAAGCTGGAGAAGAACCGCGCGCATGCTGAAGTTACTTATGCCGAAGTGCAACAACTTACGGCACGTAGTCAGGAACCGTTAACGCCGGAGCTTGCATTGGGGGCTAAACAACTGCACGAGGCTGTCTCCAAGGCACTTCAAACACTGACTCCGCGTGAAGAGCGTGTTGTTCGCATGCGCTTCGGGTTCGAGACAGGCGAGGAAAAGACCTACGAAGAAATAGGTGAGAGTTTTAGTGTTACTAGGGAGCGCGTCAGGCAGATTGAAGCCAAGGCTCTTCGTAAACTCAAACATCCTTCGCGGGCGAGACTTTTTGCTGCTGCGGGAGGTGACAGAAAAATTGGGGACACGTCGTGGGGAAAACGCGCCGTCTACTCGGTGGATGAGGAGGTGCTTAAGGCTCTTTAACGCCTAGTTGTGGCAGGCCGTGGAGAAATCCACGGCCTTTTTCTTTTATATTTTTCGTTGTACTCTAAAACACAATGACCCCAAACGAAGTGCGGGCGAAATATCTGGCTTTTTTTGAAAGCAAAGGGCACGCCATACTGCCCTCCGCCCCCTTGGTGCCCGAGAACGACCCCACCACTCTGTTTACCGGCAGCGGGATGCAGCCGTTGGTACCGTACTTGCTGGGAGAGAACCATCCCGCCGGCGTGCGCCTGGCTAACTCGCAAAAGTGCTTCCGCGCCATGGATATCGAGGAGGTGGGGGACAACCGGCACACCACCTTTTTTGAGATGTTGGGCAACTGGTCGCTCGGCGATTATTTTAAAAAAGAGCAGCTCGCTTGGTTTTTTGAGTTTTTGACGAAAGAGGTGGGCATACCTGCCGAAAGATTGTGGGTAACTTGTTTTGAAGGAGACACAAAAAACGGCATACCCAAGGACACAGAGTCGGCGGAGATTTGGAAAGGCCTGGGGATTCCGGAAGAAAGAATCCGGTTTTATGGAGCAAAAAACTGGTGGACGCGCGCGGGTACCGCGGAACAAATGCCCGCCGGCGAGCCCGGAGGCCCGGACTCTGAAGTCTTTTACGAATTTACGCACATAGAACACAAGCCGGAGTTCGGCGCGCAGTGCCACCCCAACTGCGACTGCGGCCGCTTTTTGGAAATCGGCAACTCGGTTTTTATGCAATATATAAAGAATGCCGATGGTACTTTTGGGCTCCTGCCCAAGCAAAACGTCGACTTTGGCGGCGGGTTGGAGCGCATCGCTGCGGTGTCAATAGATAATCCGGACGTGTTTGCGACCGACGCTTACGCACCACTGATAAAAAAGCTTGAAGAGCGGTCGGGTAAAAAATACTCGGCGAATGACGCAAGTCAGACATACGTCAAAGCGTTCCGGGTGGTTTCCGACCACCTGCGTGCGGCGGGGTACCTGATAGCCGACGGCGTGCTCCCCGGCAACGTGGAGCGTGGGTACGTGGTGCGCAGGCTTATCCGCCGGGCCGTCCGCTACGCCGACACGCTCGGCGTCCCGCACGGGCAATTGGGCGCGATAACCGGCGTGCCGGAAATCGGCGCCGAGGAAGAGCGCTTCCGCAAGACGCTCGAGCGCGGAATGAAGGAGCTCGCGCGGTTTACCGCCCAGGGCTCGCTCTCGGCGGCAGACGCGTTTCAACTTTTTACCACCTACGGATTTCCCATAGAGCTTATCGCCGAGGAGGCGGGGTTGAAGGGGATTAAGCAGATAGACTTCGAGGGGTTTAAAGAGCTGCTCAAACAACACCAACAGTTGAGCCGTGCCGGCAGTGAGCAAAAGTTTAAAGGCGGTTTGGCCGACACCTCCGAGGCCACGGTGCGCTTGCATACCGCGCATCACCTGCTGCTTAAGGCACTGCAGTTGGTGCTTGGTGATGGAGTGCATCAACGCGGCAGTAATATCACCGGTGAGCGCCTGCGCATCGACTTTAATTACGATAAGAAACTCACAAAAGAACAACTGGGACAACTGGAACAACTGGTGAACCAAAAAATAAAAGAAGACCTCCCCGTAATACGCACCGAGATGGCGCTTGCCGAGGCCGAGAAGCTCGGCGCGGAGCACGAGTTCGGCGCTAAATATCCGGAGCGCGTGTCGGTGTACTCGGTCGGGCCGCTTGACTCCGCATTTTCGATAGAGTTTTGCGGCGGCCCGCACGTGAGCCGAACCGGCGAGCTGGGGCACTTTAAAATCCAGAAAGAAGAGGCGGTCGCCCAAGGCGTCCGCCGCATCAAAGCGGTGTTGGAATAGAAAAAGCTCCGCAGTGTGCGGAGCTGTAGCTTCTTGCGTCAGGTCCGGACGTTGCCGTCGGGGTCGCCGGCCGGCTTGTCAGGCGTAGTAATCCAATCAAAGCCGCGGCTAAGACTGTCGAGCCCGCTACCAACCATATTGGTGGAGAGCTCGCACGCACCCTTGATGGCGCCGGCTGTGTGCTCCCAAAATTTCCAATTTGAGACGCGCATAGCGGCGAAGAAGAGGTGGGTCTCGCCCCAGCCCGTATTGACCCGCGCCTGGAGCAGTTTGAAGTCCCGGCGCAGCGCTTTAAGGTCCTCTGCGTTCGGGCCGATGCCGAGCTTGACGATGTTCTCGAGGCCCTCTTTGTTGGCCTCAAGGAACCGCTTGCGCGAGGCAATGGCGACCGGGGAGGTGGCGATGCTTACCAGCCACCCGACCGATGCGATTTTGACGGCGGCTGCGCCGAGCAAAAACAGTAATCCGGGACTCATGGAGACCCTCCTTCTGTTTAGCCCCGCTCCTGCGGGGCGACTAGCTACCCTACAGTATATACCTTCCGGTTTTTGGGGGAATGCAAGCGGCAAAATAAGCCTACAATAAGCCGTTTTTGGTACGAGGGCGGCACTTGACATAATTTGCACTATAGTGTACACACATAGGCGGAACTTCGGTTCGTTGACAACCGAATAGCAGTCAACAAAAACATACAGTTCAACAAAGGAGAAATCTGATGGCGCAAGCCGCAACATCGACCGTGGATCTTGGTATTCTTAACGAGACCGCGATCTCCAAGGTCGAGCAGAAGGTACAAAACAAGGCTGATGATATCCTCGCCGGCTATATGGCCCAGATCGACCAAGACCGCAAAACGGCCGAAAAGATCAGGGACCCGGAACAGCGGGCAAAGGCGCTTAATCTCGTCAATACCCGCATTAAGGATGTTCGGGCAAAGATGGAGAGCGACAAAACGGACATGTCCGACGTTGTCCTCGCCTTCGCCGAATATGCCAAGACGGTCGATGCACAAATCGAGAATCTCTTCAAGGAGACGCCAACACAAACCGCTCGCAAAGCCTCGGCCGCCAAGCGGGTGACCGATGCCCAGGCCGAAATAGCCATCGCTCCGACTCGCTGGAAAATTCTCGGTCGCGACCCGGTGGCCGCGGCGGAGGAAGAACTTAAAAAGGCCGAGGCCGCGCTCATCGAGGTCAACGCCAAAGTCGCCCGCGAGATCACTGAAGAATATCGCAAGGCGAACACGGACGAAAGTCTCGGCCGGCTCCTTGCCTACGGTGAACGCGCTTACACCGCGCTCGTCGAGGGTCACCACATCATGATCACTCGAGCTGAGAAGGTCAAAGCGGACAAGGAACACTCCTTCCAGGTCGCCAAGAAGACCAAGGAGTTTATCGGCAAGCTCGATACGAAGATCACGGACCTCGAGTCGCAGCGCGACTCGGCCAAGGACGTGCTCGACCACGCGAGCGAGGACGATGCCAACTACATCAATCTCAAGGAGAATCTCTCCAAGATTGAATCCGAGCTCCAGACGGCGTCCGGCGACCGGAGTGCTCTGTTGCTTGCATCCCGCGAAGAGCAGATTAACGCTCAAGAATATACGGGGTATGAGCGCACGGCGATCTCAATGGTGGCTGACTCCAAGGCTCTTGCGGCGGCTCAGCAGATTAAGAACCGCAACATCGCCCAAAAGCGCGAGCACTACCTGGTGACCATGGAGCAGCTCAAGAAGATCGAGCTGTCCGCCACGGCACTCAAAACAGGCAACGAAGTCGACCGCCGTCTCCTCGACACTATGATCGAGGCCGGCGCGTCGTCAACCAATGCCCGTCAAGAAGTACAAAAAGACCAACCGGAGCGTCTTGACTACGCCAAGCGCCGGCTGGAAGAGCAGGATGAGCACATACTGCACGCCGCAGGGATCGACGACGCGACCCGCAAGGACTTCGCTAAGCGATACTTCGGCCAAGACGGCGCAGCCGCTCCCGCCGCGTAACACGGCGGCACCACAAGGGAGAGGCATTCGCGCCTCTCCCTTTTTCTTTTCTCTTATTCGTTAGATGTATTAACGCTTCAACGAACAACCGAAACCAAAAAAGGAGTCCGACATGGACACGAGTCTGCTCAATCTTGACCCCGAACGACAGCCGCCGGCGCCTCTGCCTACTACCGAAGCGTTGGCGCGTTACTTCAAACTGATACGCCGGGCGCTACCGATGGCACTGAAGTGTCTGGCAATGCACGGCGCGCCGCAACTCGACAAAAATATATACGAAGCCCAGGTGATAGGCGACATGGTGCAGCAACTGCTGTTTTCTACGTCGCTGCTGGAGATGAAGTACGCGTTCCCTAACGGTGATGACCCGGCCTACGGGCTCAATATCGATATGGAAGACAGCGGCTTCCCCGGCTACACCAACATAGATGCGCTGGCCGTCGACCTTATGCATCGCGATGCCTCGCTCGCCGAGATGCGCTCCGATACGGAGCATCTCAAAAAGCTGACTCTCGACCACATGATCGAGCATCAGCGCGAGCCCAACGCGATGCTACGGGAGCTGGCCAAACGGACGTACTTGGAGCTCCTCGACCGCGAAAAGCTTTTTCTGCCTTACACGCAGGGAAAGCTGGTGCCTTGGGCCGTTAAAGAGCCCGGGGTGCGGGGGTATCTCTACAGTTGGGGCACGTACAGTGTCGCCCACAACTGTCCGTTCGATCACCTTATGTTTCTGACGCAGGATGAGTCGGAACAGCCGTTTGAGGAAGGCGGTCCTAATCTGACCGAATTTCTTGAAGTGATCCGCGACGAAGGGTCTCATGTACCCGACAAGTTGCACATCTTGGCCAAGTCGATCGATGACCGGCTTGACCCGATCCATCCGAAAGTCCTCAAACGGGTAAGGATAGGGCCCATCCGTGCACCCTTCCTCATCGACGCGCGTCCGCCGGAACGGCTCTCGGAGGCTGACAAGGCCTTTAAAGGGTTGTTCGACCGGGCGGCCGAGCAGGACGACTTCGAAATGACCTTCTCGGAGGAGATGACGTTCTCCAAAGAGCAGGTTACGCGCAAGAAATACCTCTTCAAATCGGTCGTGCAGGAGGTCTTCTTTGTCCCCCTGCTCGACGACGATACCGACATCACCCGCTACATACTGATGCCGCATCGTCTCTACCAAGAAATAACGCCGGATGAAGAGCGGCATATACCGCACTTCGGCCGGCGCATCAAGTTCAGCTACGACCATAAGGAGAACGTCAATGAAGTCCGCTAACGCGCTGCCCATCCCGGAAAAGGATATCCTCCGCTTCCAGGATGCCGCGGGGCGCATGCTCATGACGACCACCAAATGGACTCCGGGGCGGCGATTCGTCGCCGCGGTTAAAAAAGAAATCAACCCGGACGAAGAGCGGGAAGTCGACACCGGCCTCACACAGTCTGTCCAGTCAGTCATACTGGGCAACACGGTGATGACGGTCGGCGGGGATCCGACGCTCTTCAACGAGGACGGAGTCCACGTCCTCCACGTGCTGCGGCGCGGGATGTCTGCGGGGATGTACGTCTCCGAGCAATACCAAAAAGCGGTAGGCCTCGACGAACTCCTCAAGATAAAAAACGGCGGGCTCACTCCCGACCGTCAGACCGAACGCCAGCAAAAAAATCAGACCGCCGCGGCGATACAGTTGTTCGTCGCGGCGTCCTACGGCTTGTATCGCCTTACGCACTATAAGCCGGAAGAAATAGGCGCGGTGCCCATGGAGTTGGGCGCCGTGCCGGAGATCTCTATCCTCCAGCCACCCGAAGCGTATCAATGCTTCGTCTTTTACCTCGCCAAGCTCCTCGAGCTGAAGCGCACGGATCAGGCGAGGCTGGTGCAAAGCGGGCCGGCGGCGGTAAAGATGACCTTGCTGTATCTGCAGTGGGTCATCGACGAGATCAAGCTCAAACTGCCCGCGCTGCGGTATACGGAGCCCTTTACTGCGGCGACGTACAAGCTCGAAACCGAGGACTTCATGGTCAACGGCTTCGAGACCGTGGTGCAGGACGTCCAAGCAAGTGTCATCGTCAACCCGGTCAAGTTCGAAGAGATCGTGGGCAATCGCGCGGCGAAGCACAATGCGCTTCGCTCCATACATCGCCTCGGGCTCTTCGACCTCAAGGTCAAGAAAAATCCCTACATTGCGGCGTTCGGCAAAGTGCCGCTCATCACGATGGGCAAGGGGATGGCCGGTACCGGCAAGACCATGATGGCGGGCGCGGAGTTTACCGAGCTGTCCCGCATTGGCGATAACCTGGGCTTTAAGCCGCTCTATTGGGAACTCCCCAAGGACATCGGCTCCGAGTTCCAAGGCAAATCCGCCAAGCAGATGCTCGAGTGGACACGGCGCTTCTCCGATTTGACCCGTATCATCTACGGCGTCATGGACGACGTCGAAGGTGTGCTCAAATCAATCGAGGGCAACCGCTCTGATGAAAAGACCGAAGGTATCGTCAGCGTGTTCTTGACCTTCTCTGAAGGCGCAACCGCATCGCGGGAGCTCAACTGGCTCCTGCGGCTGTTGACCAACCTTCCGGAAAAGATCTACCAGCCGGTGATGAGCCGCATCCAAGACAAGTACGACATCGAAGGCGCGGTTACGGTTGAGGACTTCCTCGACCAGGACTGGATCTGGCGGCAAGAAATTGCCAAGCAAGACTCCGCCTTCGACGACATGCAAGACCCTAAAGCCTATGTGTACATGGGCACCCAGGGTCAGCTCGTAAACCTCTCGGCGCTCTACGCCAAAGAGCCTATCGAGCCGCGCGAGGGGACACTGCGCAAAATCTTCGAGGAGGTCCGTAAGACCCACCGCGACGATGAGCACATGTTCTACGCGCAGGTGTTCGCCAAGGTAAAGCAAGCCTTCCCCACGTCCTTTTCGTCCCGGGATGTGCGTAACATCCAGGTGGCGATTAACTCGCGGCGGATTGACTTCGACGTCGACCCGCAGTGGCTGGAGAAGCGCGAAGCCTTTACCGACAAGCCGTTCGCCGAGAAGGTCAGTCTGCTGCAGACCCGCCAAAAGGAGGCTCTCAAAGGGCTCTCCATGAAGTCGTGCCGGCTGCAGGAGACCGTCCGTTACCTCAACGTCTTGCTCTCCATCCCGGAGAACGCACGGCAACGCGAGGTGACAGAACTGCGCGACGGCATCATCAAGCAGTTCGATGCGACGCAGGAGGCGAACAAGCTTCTTGTCAGCACCGGCCGCGTAAAGACCGCCTAACAACAACCGGCCGGCGGCGCATCCCGCGCCGCCGGCCCGCCCAATCCCATCCCGACAGGAGTTCCCTATGGATCCTATGCTCATTGAGTCCGGCCTGTTCGGCCGGGGCCTTGTCACCATCAACACGCAAAAGAGCGTCGCGATGTTTAACGAGGCTTTAGGAAGCCTCGGCATCGAACCGACAAAACTAAAGCGGTTCGACATCGACGGCGTGGGTTGGAGCCCGCAGATCGCCGCAGAGCGCGGCGACCCGCACTACATGGGGGCTGGGGCGACCCGGTTCGGCATCATCGCCACTCCCGAACAGGAGGGCAAGCCGATACATATCCCCATGTTCTCGTTCAAGCGGCGCCTGGAGCGGCAATATTTTGACCGCTTTAAGCGCCCGATCATCGACACCACCACCAGCTCGTGCGTGGTGCAAGAATTCATCCACGATACGCTGCTCAACGAGTCGCCGAAGGACTTTGTCTTTATGGACGAAGTGTTGGTGCACTCATCGGCAGGACGGCTCGTGGAAATGGTCGCCGAACAACGCCAACTCGCGGACACCTTTATGGGCGCGGGGACCGCGTGGTTTGACGGCTCGCTGCGCACCAAGATTATCGTCAGCGCCGCCGAGTACGGCGACCTGCGCCGCCGGAGGTGCGAGTTCCCCGACTGGAAATTCTCGCTTATCGGCGATTTTTGGGCGCGGTTCGAGGACAAGATGGTCTTCGTACTGCGCGCAGGCGCGGACAGCATCCTTATCGTCGAGGACGAAGCCTGGCTCCCCAAAATCCAGCCGGAAAAAGGGGAGCGATACCGGGTGTTCGCGCTCAACGAGCGTCGTCGGATTATCGAGTATCTCATCGACGAAGACCTCGTCGAGCTCGACCTGAAGGCCTACAAAAACAATCCGGACATGCTGACGTGGCTCGAGCAACTCGAACACTACCTCACCATGGACGCGGTCTGTTCGCTCGAGCCCGACTGCGACTTTGCCGAAATGAGCAAGGGCAAACGCAGCAGGATACTCGTCGGCCGCAAAAATGATATCGCTCTGCTCTCCGAGCTGCAACGCTTTAAGAGAGCGCTCACAAGCAAGGTATCGGGCAAGGCGATCCCCGAGGTTTCCGACGGGCTCGGTTTGCTGCTCTTGCGGCCAAACAAAAAACTCTTAAGTCAGCGGCATCAGGACATCCTGTGGATGCTCCTTCTGCGGTTGCAGGAGAGCCCTCCGGATCCGCTGCTGCTCTACCAGCACGACAAGGAACGGTTCTTCAAGCTCTTTGAGGGGTGGACTCCCGCAAAAAAGTCCTGGGTCTCCGCGTTCGTTTCGGAAAACTATCAGCCCGAAATGAGCGCCGAACCTTAAACCGCCTAAACTCTAAACATGGAAGTACCCCTTCCATGTTTTTTTATTATATGGTATAGTTAAAGCAGACCTTCGAGCCTGAAAAGGCTTGCCGCTCTTCAAAATATCTAACTCTCACAAGGAGAAACGCTATGCTACTCATCGCTTTTGGTGTATGGTTCACCAATTATCTGGCGCCGCTACTGGTGGCGTTTATGGTCACGGGAGCGATTCTCGAGATTATGGACCGCTACATCGGTGTTCCGGTGTACCGTTGGTATCACAACCGGGGAGTCTCTCCCGAGCAACGCCTGCACGCTGACAGCGAAATAGGCTTCTTTTGCGGACGCAATCTCCGGCAACAGCACAACCGCGCCTTGTTTCTGTCGGCCGTCCAAAGCGTGTTGGCAGTCTCCTTTGGCAACTACTCGAGTTGGGAGATTGTTGTTGAAGTTCCCGCCCTCTTTCTTGAGGGATGGTTCCTGATTCCGGGCCTGTGGCTCGGGGACAAGATTTTTGTCCACGTCATCAAGAGACAGGACAAAATCTTCGATGCTATCGACCGCCGGGAAGAAACCGTCAAAAACCTGTTCTCATGGGCGCTTGACCTTCCTTCAAAGTTCCGAAACTTCATCCCTGCAACAAAACCTGCCGCGCAGCCTCAACCGCCCGCGCCCGAAGCCACTCAGCCGCCTCAAAAACCTGCTGAGGACATGAGCGCGCAAGCGGTGCTGCAACGCTTCGCCGAAGGGAGAAAGCCGTGAATCGCGTTCCAATCGAAATGACCGACCTGGAATTGCACAGACCGTCCTTCAGGGTCTTTCTCAAAAGCCTCTGGGACGACTTTGTGGAATTTCTGCGGAGCAAGTCCTGGCGGGAATGGCATTGGGGTTTGCGGCTTGCCGCTGCAGCACTCATACTGCTTGCCGTCATCTGCGTCTACGTCTTCCGCTATCTGTGGGAGCCATATGTCTTCTTCGTTCCGCGCATCTATGCCGGAGGTATCGTACTGGCGTTCGCTCTGACGGTGGGAGGCTGGTTCGGGGTAGGCGCCCTTGTCGGGTGGCTGTTCCCGTCATCGAAGACACTGGTGCGCTACTTGCGGCCGGCCGGAGCGGTGCTCGGGCTGGTACTCTTGCTGTTCGGGGCCGGCTACGCAAAGCCGCTCCATACTTTTCTCTCCCAGGATTGGCGCTACAAGACGCTGAATACAGTCGAGCCGAAGGTCGACCCTTTGACCGACCACGAGCGCATCTGGTCGCTGGACGGAATCCAAACTTTCGTCCGCCGGCAGATGCGCGATACTGAAACGCCGTCGAAAGCTCATCTTGTCCGCGAAGGCGGCGAATACTTCTGGACGATGGGTATCGAGCCCACGACCTGGTTGCTGCAGTACTGGGACCCGGTCGAGGAGGTGGTCAGGATACATGCCGACATCACCTCGTTCGAACTTCGTCGCGGCAGAAACGCCCGCTTTGCAACGGGGGAAATGCTCAAGTTCTCCCGCAACATCTACACCTGCGTGCAGAGACGTTTCTGGTTTTGGAACGCCTTCAGCAACGAAGTCACCCGCACCACTATGTATCTCAAGAACGATGCGGGGAAGACGGTGCAAGTGGTGCCCATCATCCGGTGGGCGGGCTGGGCATTCCCCCGGCGGGAGTTCGGCGGCGTCATGGTCATCGATGAGACGCCCGAGCGGTCCTGGCTGGGTGAGCGTCTCGAGACTCTCAAAAGAGTCCTCTGGGGATGCGGCACCTGGATTGGGCCCGACCAAATCGCCTCGCATCCGTACTTGGTGGGTCAAAACCTAGTACCCTTCGAGGTGACCCGCGACATGGCGGCAAGTCTGCGCTTTAGGAACGGATTCTTTGCGCCGACTTGGTTCCGTAGAGAGGGCGATATCCGCATCGCGGACATGCCCGACGACCAGAACGAGCAGCCGTTTACTCTCTTCTTCCATATCCGGAACGACGAGGGCAAAGTGGTGGCCTCGAAGCTCTTCCAGTATGTGGCGCTCGAGCCGTACGACTCTGCACACCAGGGTCACGCGGCGGAGTTTCTGCATCCTGCGGACAGCATCGGACCGTCCTACGTATTCCAATTTTTCGGCGAGCGGGAGTCGCTTACGGGCGTCACCGCGGTGCCGGGATGGGTACGGTCGTCAAGACGGAACTACGATTGGTCGACCAATCTGCCGAACGAGCACCGGCCTTACATCAAGGACATTCCGGACTCCAGTGGCTCCGTCAAAACGCGACGCATGTGGCTGACAGCGGTCGTCACAATCGACAAAAAGAAGTACGACAGCAAGGATCCGAAAGGATTCATTACCGGCAGTCCGGATATTGTCATCACCGACGCGCGAAAAAACAAATCGGTGTGGGTCAACAGCGACAACCCGAAGGACTGGCCGGAGCAGCTGCGCAAGGAACTCGGTCCGCTGTGGGCCGAGAATCCCTGAAAGTGCAGAGTTACCGCAGATAGTTCCTTAGTTCAACCCCGGGCGCCTCTTCCAAGAGGCGCCCTTTTTCTTTCCATTTCTATTTTTTTTAAATATGTGGTATGGTCTAGCACGGCAAAGTTCTCCATACCGGAGGGCTGTTATAAAGGAAGGACAGTACCGTGGACGATAAAAAAGGCTGGCTTTTGGCTGCTTACCGCAAAGCGGCCGGCGACAGCAAGAAGTTGCTCGAACGGCCGTACCCGGACACCAAGTCGGTTGAGGAGGCCGGGGATATCGCCCTTGAGTGTGGTAAGGCTTCCAGCACCCTTCGGGAGCTCGAAGAGTTCCAACCCGTACTCAACGGCAAAATCAGGTACGTGACGCCGCGGTCGGGGGATCGGGCAGAGCAAGCCGGCCCGTGGCACCATCTGTACAACAAGATGGTCCAAGGGTTCACCGGCGCCGGCGGCATCAAGAACGAGGACGACGCGGTCGCGTGCGCCGCACTCCTTGTCAAAGATGAAGGCTGGCTCGAGGGCGCGGAACAAGAGTTGCTGAAGGCGGCCGTTCCGGTGCTACGTTCTCCGTCGGCGGTGGTCGACTTTATGTTCAACCTCAAGTCCGACCGGGCGGTGGAAACAATGAAGATTATCATGAACATGCCCCGGGCAGCTGAAGCGAAAAAATAACCGCCATGCGTCGAAGGCAAGGGAACGGCGGCCAGTCTATCCAGCTCAGCTGGACGAGGCTGGCCGTTTTTTTATTGCTATACTTTCTGCATGAGCCTGTTTTTTGGCGGGAATAAAAAAGACGAGGGGCGCACAGTGCTCCTGCTTGATATTGAGAGCGGGAGCGTCGGCGCCGCTTTGGTGCGCCTGCCTGCCGGCGGGCAGGGCTTTTCCAGCTCACGGCCGCGGATGTTCGGCGAGCGGCGGGTGCACTTGCCCGCGGGCGCCGTCCGCACCGCGGAGGGTTTGGCGCGCGGCATTGAGGGCGCGATTACCGACGTTGTGCAAACAATAGCCGAGGTGGCCGGCCGCTTGCGCAACGTGCAGGTTGATCTGGGGCAGGTACGGCAGGCCTCGATAGTGTTCGCGGCGCCGTGGGGCAGGCCAAACCTCGCCTCCGGCCGGCCCGACTTTTTGGACGGCATGACCGGTTTTGCGTCGCGCGCGGTTGAAAATACTTTCGGCGCGGTACCCGTCTCTTTGCACACTTCCGCGGCCGCGGCCGCGTACGGTACCCGCAGTGTCTTTGGCGCCGAGCCGGCACTCCTGTGCGTGGTGGGCGGCGAGGTAACCGAACTATTGGTGTTGGACGGCCGCGGAGTCATAGCGCACGCAACCATGCCCCACGGCTCGCATGGGCTCCTGCGCACCCTGCGCGCGCACGGCGGCTACTCGGAGGCCGAGGCCCGCTCGGCGGCACGCCTGCCGTTTGAAAGCAAGCATTTTAAAGAGCCTTTCAACGCATCCGCCGCGCATTTTGCGCAACAGTGTAAAGACGCCGCGAGCGGACTGGTCTCTCCCGGAGAATATTCGCGCGTCCGCATCGTGGCCGGCGAGCCCATGGGGGAGTGGCATGCCCGCGCGCTTGCTCATGACGACACCCTTACGGAACTTTTCCCCCAAGGAGAGGTCCGCGCCCTGCGCGCGGGACACCTGGCTCCTTTTGTCGACGCGCGCGCGCAGGCGCCCGATGTGATGCTCCTGCTCGGCACCCTGTTTATAGACGGACAAATCTCACGTTAAATTGTGTATAATTGGTCCATGCAAGACATCAGGCACGGTGATGACGGTACCGAACGTTCTATCCGTAATATCCCCGTCGGTCACCGCCGCCCCGCACGCTCCTCCGCAGTAGCCGACCGCCCCGACCGCGCACTTTCTCCCGACGGCCCGGCGCACCTCCCGCGCCGCCGCAGGCGCTCCGGCCGCTTTTGGCTGTTCGCGCTCGGGGTGGCGGTACTGGTCGCCATCGGCGGGGTTCTGGTTTCCACAGTATTTGCGGGCGCCCGGGTTACCGTCTATCCGCGCACTGAAACCGTCGTTTTGCCGGCGACCCTGCAGGCGCAAGCCAATGCGCCGGCCGGCGTCTTGCCCTACCAGACCGTAAGCGTCACCCGGTCGGCATCGCAGAGCGTGCCGGCGCAGAGCGTCCAAAAGGTCTCCCGCCCCGCCAGCGGCGTGGTGACCGTCAGCAACGCCTACAGCTCCGCAAGCCAGCGGCTTATCGCCAACACGCGCTTTGAGGCGCCGGACGGACGCATCTACCGCATCCGCGACTCGGTGACCGTCCCGGGGATGAAGCAGGGCGTCGCCGGCACCGTCAGCGCCACGCTCTACGCCGACTCGCCGGGCCCCGCTTACAACAAAAGCGGCGGCGTCAGCTTTACTATCCCGGGTTTCAAAAACGACCCGCGGTATGCCAAAATCACCGCCCGCTCCGAGGGGGCGCTGTCGGGCGGATTTGTCGGAGACGAGCCGGTCGTGGCTCCGGCGGATCTCGCGGCGGCAAAAGCCGCGCTCCAAAAGCAGCTGGACGGCGACGTGCGCGCGGCCGCGGCGCAGGCGATACCCGACGGTTTTGCGGCGGTGCCCGGCTCACTCGACATCGTCTTTGCCGACGTTACGCAGACTATCGGCGCAGACAAGACCGCGCAACTTACGGAAGGGGCGACCGCGACCGGCATTATCGTGCGCAAAAACGACCTCGCCTCCGCCATAGCGCATAAGGCCGTCGCCGGATACAAAGGCGAGGCGGTGCTCTTTGGCGATGAGGAGCAGATGAGCTTCTCGCTCTCTCCCGCGACCAAGCGCAACGGCGGCGGGCCGGTAACGCTCACCCTCTCGGGCAGTGCGACCTTGGTGTGGCAGTTTGACCCGGAGGCGCTCAAAGCGGCGCTCGCCGGCAAGGATAAAAAAGAGGTCCCCGCGGTGGCCAAGGCCTTTGAGCCGGCGGTTGCCAAAATGAACGCCGCAATTAAGCCGTTTTGGCAAGGAAAGCTCCCCCAAGACCCCGCCAAAATTAAGGTAATCGTCGGGGGTAAATAGCCGATTTGACGCTTAACCGCCTCTCTGTTAGGATAGAAAAGTCGTCAGATAGATGGATACCAAAGCACCAGAAGTACAAGGCGTGGTCGAAGAGGCCCTGCCTAATACGTTGTTCAGAGTCTCTTTGGACGACGGTACCATAGTGCTGTCGTATCTCGCGGGCAAAATGCGCCTACACCGGATTAAGGTTCTGGTCGGCGATAAGGTTTTGCTTAAGCTCGACCCGTACGGCGGGAAGGCAAGAATAACTAGACGACTGTAACGACAAGGACAATAAATACAAGATGAAAGTTAAAGCATCGATAAAGCCGCGTTGCGCGGTGTGCAAAATGGTACGCCGCAAAGGGCGCATCTATGTCGTATGCAGCAACCCCCGCCACAAACAGCGCCAAGGATAATCACATGCGTATTTCAGGTATCACTATCCCCAACAAACGCGCCGTCTATGCACTGACGGCTCTGTACGGTATCGGCCCTGCGCGCTCGGCCAAGATTTTGACCGCGGCAAAAGTTGATTTGATGAAAAAGGCCGATGAGCTGACTGCCGATGAGGAAAACGCCATCCGCAAACAGCTCGAGGGGCTCAAGCTCGAGGGCGACCTCAAACGCGAGGTGTCGGGCAACATCAAACGCCTCAAAGACATCGGCACTTACCGCGGGTTGCGCCACGGCAAGCGCCTGCCGGTCCGCGGACAGCGCACCAAGACCAACTCCCGCACCGTCCGCGGCAACGTCCGCAAGACTATGGGTTCCGGCCGCCGCAAGGAAAGCAAGACATAAGATATTTCAACATTTAAACATTTAAAGATGGGAAAGAAACGTATAGTTAAAAAAGCAGGAGGGGAGGGGGCCGCAGGCGCCGCTTCTTCCTCGCGCGCGGGAAAGCGCAAGCTCGCCGACGGCATCCTGTTTGTCGAGGCGACCTACAACAACACCAAGCTCGCGTTGTCCGACAAGTCGGGCAATGTGGTCACCTGGTCGTCTTCCGGCTCGCTCGGATTTTCCGGCGCCAAAAAAGGCACGCCGTTTGCCGCCGCCAAGGTGGGCGAGCTTATCGGCGAGCGCGCCTCGGGCATGGGCGTTAAGGAGGTCTCGGTCGTGGTCAAGGGCGTGGGCGCCGGCCGCGAGTCGTCTATACGCGCGTTTGCCACCAAGGGCATCCAGATAAACTCCATCAAGGATATGACCCCGGTGCCGCACAACGGGCCCCGCGCGCCGAAACCGAGAAGGATATAACAACCAGAACAACTAGAACAACAAGTACAATAAAAAGTATGATTATCGGACCAAAATATAAAATCTGCAAACGCCTCGGTGCGAGCGTGTTTGAAAAGTGCCAGACGCAGAAGTTCCAGCTGGCGGAGGCGCGCGCTCCGCGCAAAATCGCCCGCCGCCGCGGCGGCAGCGACTTTGGCGTGCAGCTGCTCGAAAAGCAGAAGGCCCGCTTTACCTACGGACTCTCCGAGTCGCAGTTC
>Ga0209542_10008267_pt1 | contig 19491 bp, 28 predicted proteins | sample RifCSPhighO2_01_FD_184028 | JGI IMG/M metagenome (GOLD analysis project Ga0209542, IMG submission 184028) | Soil microbial communities from Rifle, Colorado - Rifle CSP2_plank highO2_0.1 (SPAdes) (version 2) | ecosystem: Environmental > Terrestrial > Deep subsurface > Rock core/Sediment ...
TTCTTGTTTTTGGTTTGTTTATTGACTTTTCAAGATTCTTCACAAAATATTCCGTCTTGGACTGGTCAAATTTAATTGCCATTTCCTGCAATGTTTTTTCAAGGTACTTTACCTTCATCTCCAAAGAAAAAATATGCTTTGAAAGGTTTGCAACTGCAATCCACAACTGCGCCTTGCTTGGCTCCTTTGATTTTGAATAAGCTTCCTTAAACTGCTGCGTGTCTTTTACCTGCAACTCCAAATAACTCTTAATTATTGGATCAACATTTTCTCGCCATGACATTTTAAATATCCTCCAAAGATTTCGCGCGTACATTATAGCCATCAGTTCCGACCCTATTAAGAAATCCCCAATAGGATGGATTCCAATTGCAATTCAGGCTAGCCCTGCCAGTGTCGACAACAAACCTAGCAACTGCTCCCTCAGCCGGACAAAGGTAAACAATACTTCCACCTTTGACATATTTTGCAACTTCTGATTTTTTTGTAGGAAATCCCTGAGAATTGAATGATCTTAATTCAACAATAACTCTGTTTTCCATAACACAATCTTCCAAAGGTTTTGAGTACAGTGGTCTCAAAGTTCCATTTTCATCAATTATATGACTATGATTTACAATTAATCCATTTTTTCCAGAACTAAATCTTGTGCTTGTATGCTCCCTACAATCTGTTAGAGCAACTCTCTTTATTTCTTCCAATTTATCATGTCTTATCTGATTTTTATTTCCATCATAAACTGTTTTATCTGAAGACAGCAAAATATGCAGATTTAATCTATCTACTGAAGAAGGTACCCCTCTTTCATGTTTAAACAGAGCTTTATGAAAATCCGCCCAATTTAAATTAAAAATAAATGGAAAATCTGTTAAAATTAATTGTTTCTTTTCTCCTATTGCAATATCGTCTTCAGGTATCCAAATATAATTGGATTTATCTGCAAGGATTATTTTAATCCCCTCTTCTAGGGGGAGTTTATACTTAGGATTTACAATGAGACTCATTTTGTTTAGGAGAGTTGTAGTTATTTATAAAAGTTTCCATTTTAAAGTGGTTATAAAAACATTTATATAAAAGACAAAAATTCAATTTAAAATGTTAAAAGAAAACGACTTCATAGAGATTGATTATGTGGCAAAAATCAAAGGCAATGGAATCTTTGATTTAACCAAAGAGGATGTTGCAAAGGAGAACAATGTTTATGATTCTGAAACAAGATACAAACCTGTAATAATATGTATTGGCAAGGGCGATGTGATAAGAGGTTTGGATAATTTCCTTGTTGGCAAGGAAATAGGGAAGAAGTACATTGTTGAAATTTCTCCTGAAGAGGGCTTTGGAAAAAAAGATCATGGCCTGATAAAATTAGTTCCAACAAAGGAATTCACAAAACAAAATGTAAAACCAATGCCGGGAATGCATATGAACATGGGTGGAATAATGGGAAAGGTCATCTCGGTTGCAGGCGGAAGAACATTAGTTGATTTCAACAATCCCCTGTCAGGGAGGGATTTGATTTATGAAGTTGAGGTCAATAGAAAAGTTGAGGATAAGAAAGAACAACTGCTTGGTTTTCTTGATATTGTATTAAGAGACCCTAAATTGGAACTGAAGGGTGATGAGGCAATAATAACTGCAAAAGTTGAACCTGAATTAAAAGATAGACTAGAGAAGGAAATTAAAGAAAGAATTGAGATAAGCAAGATAACCTTTAAAGAATAAATTTTCTAATGTAACTATTTTAGGATAAATAAGTTTAAATATTATACTCATATTTTAGGTTTATGGAGTCAATAATTAACAGAGCAACAAATTTAAGTTTCAAAAAAGAGGTTCAAAAGACTTCTGCTATTGATGAAGAGCTTGAACAGTTGCTTTCTAAGCAAAAGGCTAAGATAAAGGTTGTTGGTGCTGGCGGAGCTGGAAATAACACTATTAATAGGATGACTGAGATTGGGATTAAGGGTGCCGAAACAATAGCAATCAATACAGACGCTCAGGATCTGCTTTACACAAATTCTGATATTAAGATACTTATTGGGAAAGAAGTTACTGGTGGTTTGGGTGCTGGTTCAATTCCTCAAGTGGGAGAGGAAGCAGCAAGAGAATCCGAACAGGATATTAAGAAGGCAATAACTGGGGCTGATATGGTTTTCATAACCTGTGGTTTGGGGGGAGGAACTGGTACTGGTGCTGCTCCTGTTGTTGCTGATATCGCCAAGAAAATGAATTGCCTTACTGTGGGAATTGTAACAATTCCATTTACGATGGAAGGAAACAGAAGATACGACAATGCAATGATTGGCTTGGAGAAGATGGAGCAGACTGTTGATACTTTAATTGTTATTCCAAATGATAAGCTACTTGAATTGGCTCCTGACTTGCCACTGCATACTGCATTCAAAGTCGCGGATGAGATTTTAACTAATGCCGTGAAAGGAATCGCGGAGCTTGTAACAAAAGCCGGATTAGTCAACCTTGACTTTGCGGACATAAAGGCAGTAATGGGCAATGGGGGAGTTGCTATGATTGGAGTTGGCGAGAGCGACACAACTAACCGTGCAATTGAAGCCGTTGAGAAGGCAATAACAAATCCATTGCTTGACGTTGATATTTCCGGCGCTAATGGCTCACTGATTAATATTTCTGGCGGGCCTGATATGACATTGGATGAAGCAAGGAGGGTTGTTGAAACAGTTTCGACAAGACTTGATGAGGATGCAAGGATAATATGGGGTGCAAGCATCAGCGAGGATCTCGAGAATACAATAAGAGTCATGCTAATTGTCACAGGTGTTAACAGCCCACAAATCTTCGGGCATGCAAGAACGACTTCTTCTAAAAAAAAGAGCCAGATAGAAAATGAACTTGGAATAGAGTTCGTTGACTAAAATGCTTTTCGACTACGTTGAAAAAAAATTAAGACAGGCTGGAATTACTGCTGAGGATTATGTAAGTTCAGAAGTGAGGGTTGTTAATTTCTTGAGAGGTATGAGAGGAGAAGTCCCCCATGTTTTATTGAGAAGAAAACTTAAAAATGTGGGCGGTCTTTATTTTAGTTATAGTTCATTAAGGGAGTATACTGAACATGCTGAAATAAGGGAAATTGTAACTCCTCTTAACGAATTTAGCGAAGGAATGCTGAGTATAAGTATACCCAAGCATCACTTAAGCCAAATTCTAAGAAGCCGTATCTCATTGAAAATTGGAGAGGGCGAAATTAAATTGGAAGAATTAATAAAAAATAATTCAGAATCGTTCAACTTTATTTTTGATGTAAAATCTTCAATGAATAGATTAAGAGAATTTGAAAGATTTACAAAAGTTGGAAGTATAAAAACAGCTAATAGAGTTTGTGATATGGTTGTAGAGTTATATCTAAACGAATATCAAAAAGAGATTGCTAACCCTGCAGAAAGGGGGGTAAGCAAATCTGATTAATAACATTTATAAATCCTATTCCTATTTCTTAAATTTATGATTAAGAACTTATTCATAAAATTCAAAACATTTATAATAGAAAGCAAGAGGGTATTTCAGATAACGAAGAAACCTTCAAAGAATGAGTTTCAGACAATAGTGAAGGTGACTGCAATAGGAGTTGCAATTATAGGGTTGATAGGATTTATGATACAGATAGGTTTTATATTGATAAAATGAGTGTAATATATACTTTAAGAACAACAGCAAACAGGGAAGATCAGGTAGTTGATTTTGTGGCTAATAATGTGGAGAAGAAAGGATTGAAAGTTTATTCCTTAATAAGACCTCATGGAATGAGAGGTTATGTTTTTATAGAAGCAGAAACTCTTGAGGACGCTAAGCAGGCATTTACTGGAGTTCCATATGCGAGAGGCTTGCTGAAATCGCCAGTAAACTATAAAGAAATAGAACCTATGCTTGAACAGGCAAAAGCTCATGTCAATATTCAGAAGAAAGATATTGTTGAGATTATATCTGGTCCATTCAAGAGAGAAAAGGCAAGGGTTACAAGGATTGACAATCAAAAGGAAGAAATTGTTCTGGAGCTGTTGGAGTCCGCAGTTCCAATTCCAATAACTGTGAAGATGGATTCTGTAAAGGTCATAAGAAGAGAGGATGAAGAGGAAAATGGGTAAAGAAATCATTGAAATGCTTGTGGATGGCGGAAAAGCCAAGGCTGATGCATCAGTTGCGCAGAAACTTGGTCCCATGAAAATAAACATTCAGAATGTTCTCAATAAAATAAATGAGAAAACGGAATCATTCAACGGGATGAAGGTTCCAGTTAAGCTCACTGTTGATAAAGATACAAAAGAGTTTGAAGTTTCAATAGGAACCCCTCCGATTGCTGAACTGATAAAAAAAGAATTCAACCTGAAAAAAGGAAGTTCATTTCCTGACAAAGATAAGGTCGCAAACATATCAATTGAGCAGGCAATCAAGATTGCAAAAATGAAGGAGTCGAGCATACTACACAATTCACTGAAGTCTGTTGTAAAGACAGTAATTGGAAGCTGCAATGCGATGGGAATTCTGGTTGAGGGAAAGACCGCAAGCGAGATTAATCGCGACATTGATAATGGAAAATACACAAAGGAAATTAATGAAGTAAGCACAAAGACACCTGAAGATAAAAAAGAGAGACTCCAGGATGAATTAGCACAATACAACAAGCAATTCTTAGGTGATATTGAAAAATTAAAGGCTAAATTAAAGAAGGAAGAAAAGAAGGAAGAGAAAACCGAAGCCCCACCTGTTAAAAAATAATTAGAAAGTATTTTAAATTAAATTTTTCTTAAGCTTTTCATTGGGACTGTGGGCTAACCTGGTTATGCTTCGAGGTTTGGGACCTCGCGATCCCGGTTCAAATCCGGGCAGTCCCACTTTAAAAACATTTAAATACCATTCGTTGGATATTTTTCAAATGGCAACAAAAAAAATAGGAACAGCCGGAAGATTTGGGGCTAGGTATGGTAGAAGATTAAAGAAAAAAGTTGCTGAAATCGAAAAAAAAATGAAGCAATGGCACAAATGCCCTTATTGCAATAAAATAAAAGTCAAGAGAGAAGCTTCAGGAATCTGGGTTTGCAGGTCATGCAATTCAAGATTTACCGGAAAAGCTTACTTACCTAAGTGAAGATGGCGCTACATAAATGTTTTGAATGTGATAGAGAAATAAAGGCTGAATACATAAAGAAAAAAATAAGGTGTCCTTATTGCGGTTCTAAAATTTTGTACAAACCGAAAGTAGTCTCTACAACTTTCAATGCAAGATGAATAAGGATACTGAAAAGAAAATTCAGCAGTTTCAAATCATTGAGCAACAGCTCGATAATATTATACTTCAAAAACAAAATTTTCAGGTTCAGCTGGCTGAAAATGAAAATGCTTCAGTGGAACTTGAAAAGTCAAACAAAACGCCTTATAAAATAATAGGAACCATAATGGTCAGTTCTGAAAGGAATAGTTTATTGAAGGATTTGAAAGAATCAAGGGAAATTATAGAACTAAGATTGAAAACTTTGGAAAAGCAGGAAAATAATTTAAAGGAAAAAGCCGAATCTTTACAGAAAGATTTGATGGAAGAGTTAAAATGAAGGGACAATTGAATGGTGTTGTCGAGTTGCTCAATGAAATAAGAGAGGATAATTCAATCCCAAGGAATGTAAGGGGTAAGATTAATGATTCTATATCAAGCTTAAAGGTTGATTGTCAGCATGATATCAAGATAAGCAGGCTTTTGAATGACCTGGAGGAGATAAGCGAGGACCCAAACCTGCCGAGTTATACCAGAACAGAGATACTAAGCATCATAAGCATTTTGGAGGAAATTTAACAGAAATCTTTATATATTTATTTGTTATTTGTAACATGAAATGAAAAACTTTTTATCAAAAATTATGGGTGGAAGAGGGTATGATGATTTTCCTGAAGAGTTGACGGATGATTATGTTGAGATTGATACTTCTGCTGGAAAGACTGGAAAGACAAAGATAATAGTCAGGCCCTTTGTGGTTCAGGACTTTGGAGACATAAAACCAATACTTGATTCGTTAAGGGAAGGGATGACTGTTGCCTTGGTTAACATCAAACCGCTTAAAGAGAGGGATATTATTGAACTGAAGAGAGCAGTCAGCAAGCTGAAAAAGACATGTGAAGCTATAGACGGCGACATTGCAGGTTTTGGAGAAGACTGGGTTGTAGTTACTCCAAGTTTTGCACAGGTTCACAGAACAGGTTCTGAAACCCTCAGTGAATAATTTTATAAACTTTTTTTCTTATTTAATAATATGGAAGAGATGAAAAATCAGCCCTGCCCGTTTTGTCACAAGAAAACTTTGACATTAGTGGAGGAGGAAAAAGAAATCCCTTATTTTGGAAAATGCTATATAATGTCCATGAGATGTGACAGTTGCAGTTATTACAAGTCAGACATAGAGTCTGTTGAACCAAGAGATCCCTTGAGGTATGAGTTTACTGCCAAGGACAAGAATGATCTGAACGTCAGGGTTGTAAAAGGTTCAAATGCAACCATTAAGATTCCAACATTAAAGATGAGCGTTGAACCTGCAATCGCATCAATAGGTTACGTAAGCAACATTGAAGGAGTTCTTAGAAGATTTAAGAAAATAGTTGAAAGCCAGAGAGACAATGCAGAAGAGGATGAAGTGAAGAAAGCGGCAAAGAATTTATTGAAGAAGATATGGAAGGTTGAATGCGGAGAGCAGGAAATGAAAGTTGTGATTGAGGATCCAACAGGAAATTCCGCAATAATTTCTGACAAAGCAATTGTTACAAAATTAAAAAAATGAGAGTCCTGATTGGATGTCCTACTTCAATTCACAAAGAATATTGCCTGAAGGAGTACCTCGATGGAATTAATAGTTTGACTTACAAGTATTTTGACTTAGTTTTAGTTGATAATTCTGAGAAGAGCAAGTATTATAATAAATTGAGGGAGTGCGGGGTTAAAGTCATCAAGGATGGCTATAATGAAAGTGCGAAGGAGAGAATAATCAGCTCACGAAATAAATTAAGAGAATATTTTCTAAAAAATGATTATGATTATTTGCTGAGCCTCGAGCAGGATGTTGTTCCTCCAAAAGATATTATTGAGAGACTGATGAAACATAAAAAAGAGATTTGTTCGGGGTTATATTTCAAGGAGAGAGATGGTGAGCTAGTTCCTATAATGTATATCAGTTACAAAGAGGGATTTGCAAAATTACCAAAATTTGAGGAAATTCCTGATGATGAATTAGTTGAAGTTGTGACAAGCGGATTGGGGTGTATTTTAATAAGCAGGAAGGTGGTGGAGAGGGTTAAATTCCGTTATGAAAAAGACAATGAACCATGGGATGATGTCTGGTTTTGCGAAGATGCAAGAACAAAAGGCTTTAAAGTATATGTTGATACTTCGGTTCGTTGCAAGCATTTCATAAAAGGGATGGACTGGAGCAAGATAAAAAAATGAAGATAATGTTTGTTGAGGCAAGGAATAAGGAAGACATAACAGAAGTAGTTAGGAAGGCAGCAAAAAAAGTAGGGGGAAAGGTTGGGCTTGTGAGTTCAGTCCAGTTTCTAAATCAGTTGCAAAAGGCGCAGGAATTAATCAAAGATTCCGTCATTGTCGGGCAGGTTTTAGGATGCAATATGAGTAATCCAATGATTCATAAGAAGAATGTTAATATGTTTTTGTTTATAGGAAGTGCTTACTTTTATCCAATATATCTTGCATACAAGACCAAGAAAAGAGTTTTGATTGCAAATCCAATGACTGAAAACCTTTCATGGGTTAAGGATGAAGAAGTAAAACAGTATGAAAAAAAATTAAAAGGAAAGCAAGCTAAATTTTTAATGTCAAAGAAAATTGGAGTCATTGTATCAACAAAACCAGGACAGGAGAAGTTACAAACTGCATTAAAATTAAAATATCCTATATTCGTATGTAATGAAGTTGATGAAAATGAACTTGAGAACTTCCAGATGGATTACTGGATTAATACATCATGCAACAGGATTGAAGGCAAAAACATTATAAATTTGGAAGATTTACCAAATTGAATGAGCAGAGCTGATGATATACTTAACATAGCAACAAAGAGAGGTTTCTTTTTTCCTTCAGGAGAGATTTATGGTGCCAAGGCAGGCTTCTGGACATATGGACATCTTGGTACTATAATGAAGCACAAGTTTGAAAATATGTGGAGAAATTTCTTTCTTGGTTTAAGCGACGATTATTTCGAGATTGAGGACACGAGCATAATGAGTGAGGATGTTTTCAAAAGTTCTGGTCATCTAAAACACTTTCACGATCCTATGGAAGATGAAAAAGGTGGTACAAAGAATTTTAATCTGATGTTTGATATCAGGGCAGGAGTTAAAGGGGACGAGATAATGTATCTTCGACCCGAAACTGCGCAGGGACCTTATGTTGCCTTCAAGAGAGAATTCATGGCGTTAAGAGAGAGATTACCTATTGGCTTGGCAGTGGTGGGAAAAGCATTCAGAAATGAAATAAATCCAAGACAGGGCTTCTTCAGGCTAAGGGAGTTTACGCAGGCTGAGTTACAGATATTTTTTGATGGGAAGGATATTGATGTTAATTTCAATGAAGTCAAAGATTACAAATTGATTATAAACGGCAAGGAAATAAAATGCAGTGCAGTAAAAGAACCCAAGTTTTACATTTATCATTTGGCAAAAATTCAGCAGTTTTATCTTGGGGTTTTAGGAATTCCAAAAGATAAGTTCAGGTTCAGGGAGATAACCGGAAAGGAGAAAGCATTTTACAATAAAATTCATTATGATATTGAATTAAAGATTGAAAGCCTGGATGGTTTTGTTGAGGTTGGGGGACTGCACTATAGAACTGACTATGACACCAAAAATCATAATATACTTATAAACTACAATGAAAAGAAGATTTATCCTCATGTCCTTGAATTAAGCTTTGGAGTTGACAGAAATATCTGGGGAGTAATGGATATATTTTTCAAAGAGGAGAAAGAGAGAAATTTGTTCTTGTTCAACAGAAATTTGTCTCCTGTTGAAGTTGCAATATTTCCTTTGGTAAACAAAGAGAAAATTCCTGAAAAGGCAAGTGAAATTTACAATTTACTGAAAAAAGACTTTAACTGTTTTTATGATAGCAAAGGTTCAATAGGCAAGATGTACAGAAGGATGGATGAGATTGGATGCAATGCAATGGTAACAGTTGATTACGACAGCCTAAAAAACAATGATGTTACATTAAGGGATAGAAATTCAATGAGACAGATAAGAGTCAAGATTGAAGATTTGAAAGATACAATTTGTAAATTTTTAGATGGTGTTGAGCTAGGCAAGCTTGGAAGCGTTATTTAGGTTTAAGAAATGTTCTGTTAAGAATTGAAACAACTAAATAAATTAAAAGGAAAATTATTGGATACACAACTATGAATCCTAAAAACAACGCCAGAAATGACATGGAGCTTAACTGAAAATTAAAAGTTATTCCCTGATGAGTTCCCTGTGCAAAAATTAGGGTTATAGAAATTATTATTGATATTACAACCGCTATCTTTGATGCAAATGGCACAATCTGAATTATGCTCAGCCTATTTTTCATAATAAAATCCTCTTCTAGTTTTTGCCAAAACAATTTCTGTAATCTTTTCATCAAACAAGTCTATAGGGGTTACATGCCTGTAATCTTTACCATTAAAGTTCAGTTCAGGGTATAAACTTGCAGCATAACTTGAACATACGAGTTCATTCTCTCTTATGTTGGGGTTTATTGTTACTCCCGTTGCCCTTGAGAAGACTATCAACAATCCATTTTTGAAACTGTATATAATGCCCTGATTATCAAAATTTGTATTTGCCATGTTGACAGCGTCGTCCTTGGATTTGTCGCTTACATTAGGCCTTAACACTATAAAATAATAATTGTCGGTAAAATGTTTTGAAAGCATTTCCTCTTCAACCGCCTTGATTGCTAAGGAATTCATTTTATTGTTTCCCATATAGATAAATGAATGCCAATAATTTCCATCCCCCATTGAGTCTATCATAAATTCAAAAGTATTGTAATAAATGAAGAAAATAATTTTATTGTTTTGAATATTCTCAAACTGCTGCTGGTAAACATACCTGCTTCCATACGATACTGGCTCGTCAAGAATTATATCTCCTGGCCGTAGTTTTTCGGTAACTATTCTGTAAATGTCATCATCGCTTATATTTTCATAGTTCAGGTTTTGCAGCCTGTCATCGGTATAAAATTTAGGATGAAAAAAAAGGAATGTCATAAATATCATCAACATAAAGAATAAACTCCAGAACAGAAATTTCTTTGTGCTCTTTTCGAAGGGATCAAACATATGTTGGATTAGATTTGATTTCTTAAAAAGGTTTTCAAAAGGTTTATAAAACTAAATCCATAGGTTGATTATGTAGACTAGATTGGGAGGTTAGCCGTCTCCTGTAACTTCAAACCGGCTTCACGGAAGGATTGAAGCCTTGGGAAAGGTATAAAGTTTAGTTAATGGTCTTGTTTCGGACTGGGATGCCTTGTCCTGTAGGGTTGGTCTATGTGTGAATCGAGTCAGACCCTGACGGGAGCAGCTCTAAGCGTATAGATTGGCGCTTATGGGGTAGCAGGGTTGAGAAAGATTCAAGGTAGCTGTTTTCTAGATTTTGTATCAATTTCAAGGCATGTCTACACTAATTTAAAATGAAAAGAAAAAATTATCTCAAGTCCTTCTGAGATAAAATATTAATTTTGGTTTCCCTTGGATTTATCCTTGAATCCATTCCCACAATATATTTTATATTTGCCCCCTCCATGCTTGAAACAACATTCCTATCTACAATTCCGTCGAATATTACTGCATAAGTGTTTTTCATATTCTGAACGGAGTTTTCAAGTTCGGATATGGGTATCTTTCCGAGGACATTCAAACTGTTATCCAAAAGATAAGCAGCTCTTGTTCCCACCAAATCATCCAATAATTCCTTGAATTTTTTATGTTCATCAGGATTTATTCTGCTTGAGAAATTATTTGGCTTGTTTGTGGTTGCTGACAGCCGGTTGTTGCCTGAAATAGAAGGTCTCATCTGCGGTCTCTGCTGAGGCAGTAAAGCCGCTCTCTTTACAAAACCTTTTTTGGTTTCATCAGTAGATTTGGATAGTTCCATTCTTATCTGTTCCACAGCAATTTTGCTTCTAAGCGCCTTATGAATTTCCTTCTTTGTTATTTCCTCTACTTCCTTGCCATCTGGTGCCTTTATTACATAATCAATTTCAACACCTGCATCAAGCAATCCCCTAATTATAAGATCTCCACCCCTATCTCCATCAACAAACAGTGTCAATACTTTTTTGGTTCCGAGATATCTAACAGTTTCAGGGATTGAGGTACCATTCAAAGCGATAACATTCTTTATTCCATGCTTAACCAAATTAAGAACATCTGCTCTTCCCTCAACAACTATTATTTCCTCTGAATCATCTATGTTAGGCCCTGCTGCCAATTTGTCCTTACCATACTCTATGACTTCCATCATTCTTACGGACTGTGCAACCTGATCTGTAATGTCCTGGGAATCAGGCAGTACTTTTGATTTCAAGTCAGACAATAATTGCTTTGCTCTTTCAACTACCTGCAATCTCTTTGAAATTCTTACATCTTCAATAAAATTAACAGTTACTTTTGAATCACAAGGACCAATTCTCTCAATTGTTTCCATTGCTGCACCTATAACGGCTGTTTCTGCCTTATCAAGTGAGCTTGGAAGAACTATTTCTCCAGTGGTTTTCCCACCTTTAGTATTAAGATTTACTTCAATTCTACCAATTCTTCCTGATCTTTGCAACTCCCTTAACTCTAATTCTGAGCCTAAAAGACCTTCTGTTTGTCCAAATATTGCACCAATTACGTCTGGTTTGTCTACAACACCCTCAATACTAATTAATGCATGGATCATATACTTTGCTGATACTGGGCTAATTTTTCCCATTTTTTCCTCCTAACAGAACAAGAATTAACCTAAATCGTCACTTCTTTACAATCTAAGCCTATTTTTCATTTTTAGGTATAAAACGATGATTTTTCGTGAAAATAATTGAATTTTCGTCTTGTTCTGATGTTTAATTTGTAATTATATGTAGCCCGCAACACTAACTCCCAAATTCATTGTCATCGCCATTGGCTCACTCCATTGAGTATTCTCATGGCGGGCTTAGTAAGTATATGTAAGTAGGTATTTATAAAGTTTTTCAATCGAATTTTTCTATCTCAAGGTAGGCTTTTATTTCATCTCTAAGAGAATAAAGATCATTTTTTAACATTTGATTGAATCTGTTGAAATCTGATGCCTTTACAATATAATCAAATAGTTCTCTAAAAAATTTAAAGATTGGCTTGTCTTCATAAGTGTCTTCATAATCCTTTTCAATTTCCGCTTCCAATTTTATTTTGAATTTACCTTCATAAGTTTCCTTTGACTTTAGCTTGACTTTTTTAATATCTGAACCTTCAATTGTTGTTTTTAGGACGAGCCTTGTGTAATCATTAAGTGCTTTTTTTGCGTCTAATCTTATTTTTACTTTTTGGCTTGTTACATTATGCTCTTTTTCCACCAGCAGAGGATACTTCATATTTTTCAAGGAATTCTGGATTAGTTTGTACAAATCCCTTATATCAAGATACCCCTCCTTAGAAACCACTATGTCCTTCAACACTACATCAACTTCAACCATATATTTTAGAAAGAATTTATTTTAATAAACCTTTTGATTACCTCAAACCAAGGAAACTCTTAGCCAAAGAGTGCAGGCCCATTGCCTTTGAATATAAAATCCCTATGAACTCTTCAATTCTTTTTTTCATTATCATTCTTTGGTATGTTTTTTGCAGACCTTTAAGAGAATCCCATTTTTCTGTTGATTCCATGTACGCTATGATTTTAAGCTCAAAAGTTCCTTTCTGCATTTTTCTCTTTATATCTCCCTGCTGAACTTCAACTTTTTCCATTCCCAACACTCTGAATTGAACCTCAATAATAAACCTGAAAAATTCATTTGGTTTCTTCTTGTCAGCAATCCATAGAATTTCGAGATCTGTTGAGCCATCTCCCTTTACCTTTTGAATGTATTTCTTTTCAAGATTCTCCTGCTCTGCAAATCCCAGATCATCGACGAGATAAAATTTTAATTTTTTGTAGAACTCATCAAAATCTGTTACCCCCTTCCATTTTAGTTTTAATCCATCGAGGACGTCTATCTTTATCGTACTCATTTTGCAATTCCCAGATTTGATTTTACTTCGGATGTCAAGTTCATCAATTCCTCATAAATTTTTGGCTCATAAAACTCATCAATCTTTTTCTTCAATATTATTTTCCTATAAATGTAAAACAAGAATGGCAGACTTTTCCAGTTCTCATTGTAATCCAAGAGGTAAAATCCCCTTAGGTTCACTTTCAATTCTCCCTTATACCCCTTTTCAATTTTATTCAATCTGAACACCGTAATCTCTGTTTCAATAAAAAATTTTACATAATCATCAACTTCACGCCTACCTTCCAATTTTAGGACAATAAAATTTCCCTCAGGAAAATTTTTTTCTGTGTTTTCCTTCTCATAATAATCATATCTGTAATCATCAAACCATTTTTTTATAGCGTTGTATAAAGAATCCAAATTAAAATTCCCATCAAAGTTTATAATAACTCCATTTCGTGGATGAATCTTTTCCTTATGATTTTCCTTACGAGACATACTATAAAAATTAATTCAGAATTATAAAAAGCTTTCTTAGTGTCTTAATTTTATTCTATCAACCATTAGCTCAAGCAGTGTTGGTTGAATCTTTAGAATATCCTTTAATGTGATTAAACCTATGCATTGGTTATTCAACACAACAGGAAGCCTTCTCAGGTCTTCCTTATTCATCAGCAACATTGCATCGTAGACATCACTTGAAGGATCAATTGAAATTACATTTTTGTTCATCAAATCCGAAACCTTTGCACTTACAACATTAATTCCCAGCGCGAGAGATTTAACAATATCATGCTCTGTGAACATCCCTACAATCTGATCGCCTTTCTTTATCAGAAGAGAACCAACGTGCTCCTTTCTCATTAATTTGGCTGCATCATTAATTGATATTCCCGGAGGGGCACACACTGGCTTTCGAGTCATAGCATCCATAATTTTCACGCCGGTTTTCATGACATTAAGTAAGGCTTCCTTATTTAAGAATAAATCTATTGAACAATATACCCAACCAAATACAAAAATATTTAAAAGGGGAACCATTACCTAGTTAAAATGGAAGAGAAGGAGATGGTTGTGAAGTTTAAAGTTCTCAAAGGAAACATTCAAACTCAGATTCATACAAAAAACATAAATTCTCAGGAAGCAATTGGATTATTGGAGACTGCGAAGGATCAATTGATGGAGAATGTAAGGAAAAACCGAAAAGAGGTTTTCAAAAGCTCCAAGAAAAATGAATGATTGTATATTCTGCAGGATGGTGAATGGCGAGCTTCCAGTTTACAAAGTTTATGAAGACAACGAGGTTCTTGCCTTCTTGGATAGAACTCCTATCAATCCGGGACATACATTGGTAATTCCAAAAAAACATTCTGAAACTATTTTAGACACCGATGATGAAACTCTAGAGAGATTAATAATTGTAACCAAGAAAATCTCAAATGCAATTTACAAAGGGTTGAATATTGAAGGTTTTAACATAGTGAGCAATCAGTTTAGAGTTGCCGGGCAGGTTGTTCCGCATCTGCATATTCATATAATGCCGAGGTATAAAGATGATGGAGTTAGACTATGGCCAGGCAGAGAATATGAATCTGAAGATGAGAAAAAAGAGGTTCTTAAAAAAATTAGAAAACTTTTAAAGTAGTTGTGTTTCTTATAGTTTTTATGCCTCTGTAGCTCAGTTGGTAGAGCATCGCTTTCATGAGGCGGAGGTCGAGGGTTCAAATCCCTCCGGAGGCATTAAAATAGTCTAATTCAACCTCAAGTCTTATATCTCTATATTTCTTAGTAGGGATGTCTTTTATTTTTTCATCGTAAGCTTTGAATTATACTATGGTTCATATTTTCTGGAGACATTAATTATTTTTCAATTCTTGGGTGCCTGTGCCCTTCTTTTATTCTTTCATTTAAGTGATTAATCTGGTCTTTTGATTCCCTCATGTAATGCTTTTTATTTGTCCCGTTCTTCTCTATCATCTTGGAAACATATTCTCCTCCCAGAAAGTGAGGCATTATAACATAATCTGCACCAAGTTTGTATAGATTAAGAGAATCTTCTATGATGTGTGAAGTTACCATAACGACTGAATTCGGATTTTTATTTTTTACTTCTTTTATTATTAATGAATTGGTTTCAATATTTGGAATTGTGGATATTACTATTTTTATTTTTTTAAGATTTAAATCGTTCAATAATTCTACATCGTCGGCATCGCCGTATATGCAGTGTTTGCCCCTATTTGTCAAATCAACTATCACGTTGGGATCAAAGTCAACAACAATATATTTTATTTTCAACTGGTCAAATGATTTTAATATGCTAAACCCAATTCGGTTGTACCCAAACAAAATTGCATCATACTCTCCCTTTGGTTTGGAATCATCTTTCAACTTTCCCTTCCTTTCAAATATTGACAGGTATTTTGAAATCAAAGGATATATTTTTTCGGCATAAATTATCATGTATGTTGATCCAGTTATGGTTATAAGACCTACAAGAGTAACAAGTGACAACATCTCCTGAGAAATATGGCCTATATTGACTCCAAGCGCTACAAGGATAAGGGAAAATTCTGATATTTGGGCTACTGTTAATCCTGCAAGAAAACCATTTCTTTTCTTGAATCCCAACATCCCCATAAGAATCATAACAATCAATGGGTTTCCTATCAGGATGAATAACGAGAAGATTATTGCAGGGAATAAAATTGAATTTATGCTTGAAAGATGCATCTGACTACCAAGGATTATGAAGAAGATTATTATGAAGAAATCCCTCAAAGGCTTGACTTTGTATGCTATCTCCAGCCTGTAAGGAGACATCGATAACCCTATACCTGCAAGCAGAGCACCTATTTCTATGGAGAAACCAGAGTAATAAAATAAAGATGCAACTAAAAAACACCATCCAATTGAAAATAAAAATAAAAGCTCCTGATTTTTTGCAATTTGTTTTGTTATCTTTGGAAGCACATAAACACTCAATATCCAAATAAACAATATGAGGAACGCCCCCCTTAATATGCTTAATGCCAACGAACTAATTCCAAGATTATTTGAGAGCAGCGGGATTAACATCAACATGAATATGGCCACCAAGTCCTGAACAATAAGGAACCCTATTGAAATCTTACCATACAACGTGTCTAAATCATCCTTGTCAGAAAGGAGCTTCATGATGATTATTGTGCTTGAAAAAGTTAATGCAACTGAGATATACAATGATTCAACTACTGAGAATCCGAGGTACAAGGATAAAATAAATCCTATGACTGACGTGAATACTATCTGGCCAAGACCCGTTACTGTCGCCACGACCCCTATTTCCTTTATAACCCTTGGATTCAGATTCAGCCCAACGAGGAAGAGAAGAAACGCGATTCCTATCTTTGAAAATATTAATGTAACCTCGCTAAAGGTAATCAAATCAACAAAAAAAGAAGTTACCAACACTCCTGTCAGAATATATGCTATTATTAATGGCTGCTTCAAAACATTTGCAATAATACTTGTAATCAGTGCCAAAAGAATTATGAAAGTCAACTCAATGAACAATTCCTGAACCATTGATATTTGGTGTGAATAATCATTTAAATTTGTTTTGGAATATAAAAAAGAAAAGAAGAATTATTTCTTCTTAAGAAGGATTTCTATAGTTGAAACTCTTATTGTCTTCCCTTCATTATTTTCAAATTCTTCCGAATCAATCTTGATACCTTTGGGTTCTACTGATCCTTCCAGAAATCTCTTGGCTGCCACCTCTGCCACATCAACTGCTCTGGAAATGAATTTTCCTCTCGCCTTCACTAAAACTTCATCTGCTCTCTGTGTTGTGAACTGCATGACCACTCCAGTCACATAATTCATAAAAGCCTTGTTACCTACGAAGATAACTGGCTCATCCTTGTTGTTCATCCTTTTGTCTTCCATTTCAGTACCCCCTGTGTCGTTGTCATCAAGGTTCTATCTAATCCTTGAATCACATCATTTAGGATAGGGATGACTATCTTATAAATTTTACGAGTGTAGCCTGTCTAGTAGGGCACATACTGCAACAAGGGTATTAAAATAGGCATTCAATGATTAATTTCTCTTAGGATTTCTTTTCTTATCTTTGAGGAATTTGCCCATTCTGAATATGCTTTCCATCCCTGATAAATTTCGAATATTTTTGTTTTAGTTATTTCATTGTTTTTGTATTTTCTTATCTTTAATTTCATATTCTTCACGTTTCTTTTTCTTAATAACCTGAAATAATAAAAATTCCTGAAACCAACAAAATCTATTCCTTTTGATAATGGAATGATTTTTGTTTTATCGGGATGGAGCTCTAATTTAAGGTTAACTTTAAGAAAATTGTCTATTTTCTCTTTCCATATTTTTAATTGTTTTTCGGATGAATGTAGTATTACAAAATCATCCACATATCTTATGTAATATATTGCCTTTAATTGATGTTTTATAAAATAATCAATCTCATTAAGGTAGACATTTGCAAAGAACTGGGAGGTTAGGTTGCCGAGGGGCATTCCTTTCTCTGCTTCGCCCCCAATTGAAATGTTTTTTAGAATTCTTTTAATTAACCAAATGACTTTTTCATCGTTTATTTTTTTGTTTATTATATTAATTAAGATGTTATGATTCACTTCCTGAAAATAATGTTTTATATCTGCTTTAAGGCAGTATCCTTTTATGAAATTATTATCATTAAATTTATTCTTTGAGATTGCGCCATTTCTTGAAACTTTTCTTTTGAATTTGTCAAATCGTTTTAACGCAAACAGGTTTCCTTTGCCTTTTCTGTTTGCACATGAATCATAAATGAATGTTTTATCAAATATAGGCTCAATCACATTACAAATTGCGTGATGAATGACTCTATCTCTAAAGTCAGATTTAGATATCTTCCTTGTTTTTGGATCTCTTAATATAAATGTTTTTAATGGTCTTGGGCGGTATAAATGAAAAAGTAATTCTGTTCTTAATGAAATTATATTTTCATTCAGATTTTTTTCAAATTCAATAATATATTCTTTCTTTGTTTTATGTTTTCTTGCACTTTCATATGCTGAGAATAAATTATTATAAGAAACTATCTTTCCGTAAATGTTATTGTGATATTTCATAATAAGATATGTCCTGACTTGGGCTATTCCACGCATCCTGTTGTCATAATGCAGATTCCTGTTGTTGCCATTAAGATCAGACCTATTGTCAAGATTCCTAAACCAAAGGACACTTGTAGCCACACTACCAAAATAACACCATCGCTTCATATTTCAGAGCAAGCTTACTTAATGTCGTGATTGAATTTCACCAAATAATGTGACATGTAGTCCAATTGTTTTACATTTCATTGACTAAACATCTCAACATAAAGTCAGGACATGAGTAAAAATAAGAAATAAATTTAAAAGATTATTGGTTAATTTCCTGTGGAAAAATTTTTGCGTACCCCACGCATCCTGCTGTCATAATGCAGATACCTGTAGTAGCCAAGAAGATCAGACCTATTGTCAAGATTCCTAAACCAAAGTTGTCTTGCAAACGGCTCTTTTTCTGGGTTCGGAAGCAATATTTTCATTTCCCTAATATTATTTGCATCTTTTAAAAATAAACCATAAACTTCTGCCTGTTTTCCGAAAGCATAAACTGTTAATGCATCTTCCCCGAACCTGTCTGTTGGAATTTCCCTATTGGTTACCTCAACTGAATCTTCCAAAGCTCTTTGAACTTGCTTATCCATAAGAAAATACTCACTTCCTATTCTGTGGGCTTGTGTTGCTTCCTTTGGAAACCCCATTATTGGAGATTTTTTAGTTAAATAGAATTTATTATCCGGCAGTATAAGGAAACCTTCTCTTGTCAAGTTTCCATTTTGTGAAACAAAGGAATCCTTTCCTTGCTGCACTCTTAACAATGCATTTTCCTCCAAAGAGATTATTCTGTATTTGTCTTCTTCCAAAGCTTTTTTTGCTTCATCGAAAGGTGCAGATACATGAGCTGAATACATTTCGCTTGGTTGAATATCTTGTGTGATTTTCATTTTTGCCTCAGAATTAGAATAAAATACTTATTTATAAACCTTTTGATTTTGTTACTACTTTAAAATTTAATCACTTAGTGTTTTTTTTCACCAGCTTAGTAACATAACCTGTAATTGTATTTCGCAGTTTCTTAGAATTTATCTGGGCAATTTTATCAACCTGTTTCTTGTTTTTCTCAAAGCTCTTACTAAAACT
>Ga0209542_10008268_pt1 | contig 19486 bp, 21 predicted proteins | sample RifCSPhighO2_01_FD_184028 | JGI IMG/M metagenome (GOLD analysis project Ga0209542, IMG submission 184028) | Soil microbial communities from Rifle, Colorado - Rifle CSP2_plank highO2_0.1 (SPAdes) (version 2) | ecosystem: Environmental > Terrestrial > Deep subsurface > Rock core/Sediment ...
TTAATTCACCTTCAGCGAAACCTGCAAATCGCTGCTGTCATCGCCGTCGCCTTTTCCTTCGCTCATGAGACCTTCAACTTCTCCCATCTCGTGCCCTTCATGAACCAGACGATCCTTAATTTGCTGTTTAGAAAATCCCTGTTGCCTAGCAAGCTGAATATAATTAATCACCACTTTTCGTGAATCCACGGCTTCTTCAACACGCACTGAAACCGAAGCATAGGTAAAGAGGCCGATAATCACAGCAAGAAGAATCAAGAGATAGCCAACACCTTCAAGGAGTTGGGTTGTTGAAGGTAAGGGAGTTGGATGATCCACTTTTCCTTGGTTGTTTTCTGCAACTCGTTCATCTGATAGGCCAATCAGCGTTCCTGTCAGCTTGGTAAGGAGTGCATTGTTTTTTGCAGCCTCTTGCTGTTCAGGATCAAGTTTTTCAAACGTCTTCTGTGCAAGCGGAGCATCAGAAAACATGCTGACCGTTACCATCACAATCAGAAGCAGAATCAAAAAAATAAACATGTGGCCTCCGATAAATTCACGCTTTGCTTTGCGCCGTGCTTCTTGGTAAAGGGGATCGTAGTCTTCAAGCTTTTTTTGATTGCCGAGCTTCTTTTTTGCCGTGCATGCCATGCAGATGCTATCAGAAAGTCAGTTTATATAGTTTGTTGTCAAGAAAGATGGGCCAGCACTGCGCTCCGTACTGTTGAGTTTCTAGAAGCCGCTTACAAGTAGTACGACAAAGCTTGAAATACTACGAACTACGCTGGGCAGTGCTGGCCTAGCAGATTACTTCATCATTCCATACATTGCAAGCAGCCAGCGGTCAACGGCTTTCACAATATCCAATTCCTTGCCTGCAATGATTAAACAAGAACCTTGCTGTTCAATTGACGCGACAGGCGTTTCTTTCAGATAGATAACCGGAACACCCGGTGCACCGCATCGGACAACCGGCCGATCAAGACAGCCTCGTGTTTCATTCTTGGTGCATGCTGCAACAGGATAGACTTGAAGCACGCCAGCAAGATTTCCGCTGACATCAGCAGCAGCAAGGGCAATATGACTGAGGTTATCTCCGGTGGGATCAAAGGTAACAAATGTACTGTTGAACTGGCGGGGAATCAGCTCATAATCACCGCGCAGAGGAATATCGCCAATATCGCGGGGACCGTAACGAAGTTCGACCTGGTAGGTTTGATTATTTGTCATACGTAAAAATCGGGTATGCCACGTTCCCCCATACTTCACAAAGCTAAAACCGTCATGAATATATCCTTGTTCAGGATCCAGTTCACCCTGAAAGTTCAACTCATGCAGATCGTCAAGAGATGAAATGTTCAGCGGTTTTTTAAGAAAGAAACCCATTCCAAAGAGAAGAGCAAAGACCAAGAGGATGACGCCAACGATGATATACAATCGTTTGGGTTCATGGATGAGTTGTGAGTAAGGGTCAATTTTTTCTTTTTTTTCTTGGGAAGCTGAGAGGCCCTCCAGGTGAGGGTCGATAATCTCCTCTTTACGGGGAACTGAAAGTTTTTCTTGTTTCTGAGTTCTCTGAGTACTATCTGTTTTTTTCTTGGTTTTTATTTTTGTCATGATTGTTGATCCTCAATAATTCCCAAATAACCATAAAGCAGTCGATCGCCGACTTCCACCAGTGCAGATTCTGAAGCACCACGCAGAATAATGCAGTTGTTGGTAAAGGTGATATTCGTCGTTGCATTCATCACACTGCGATTCACGGTTTCGTATTTTACCACAGGAATGTAAGGGCTTGCGTCGTTGCAATCAATCGTCTTCTGGTTTGCTGGCTGTTTCGGCTGTGTGAAGTTTGTTTGATTGGCCGATGCTGTCTGATTGATCTGCGTTGTCTGACGACTCGGCGTGCTTGAGAGATCCTGGGTCACTCCAAAAAACACCTGCTTGGTTTTTTCGTTTTCTTTATTTTCCATTTCAACCAGACGAAGGAAATTATACCCCAGCATAGCGAGCAGTTCCTTATTTGGATCACCAGGATCGTGCGTCAGCATCATCACCTTGCTCTCACGGAGGGTTTGTACAACACCTGCAGGAACAGAGATCTGTTCAACATTCGAAGGATGGGTTGAAAAGAGCAGTCTTCCAAAATCAGTTTTTGCGATCCACCCCTTTTGCACCTGAACAAAGGTGATCTTATTGTAAGTATTGGGTTGTTCGGTATTCAAAAAACCTACAACGCTAAAAACCATGACAAAGATGATAAAGATTCCAACGGTATAGCGGGTTTTCCATTTCCATTTTTCTTGATGCTGGGAAGCCCCGCTCCCTGTGCTTTCAAGAGCCTTCTTGGAGTATTTGAACTTTTTCATGATAACCTATGATGATACGATCTGGGATGATCAGGAGGAGTGCATCATCCCTCTTTAAAAATATTTATATAATCAGGTCATATTGAAAAGAGGATATTAAAAAGAACAGACCATGGCGCGTGAAACCTTAATCCAGCTTAATGAGGTGTGGAAGATTTATGAGATAGGCAACGTCAGAGTAGAGGCGCTTCGAGGCCTAGATATTGAAGTGAAACAAGGTGAATTTGTTGCGATCATGGGCCCCAGTGGAAGTGGAAAATCAACGGCGGTGAATATGGTTGGTTGCTTGGACATTCCGACACGGGGAGAAGTGCTTCTGAAAGGCAGAAATATCGCAAGAATGAGCGAATCCCACCTTGCACAGATTCGGGGAAAAATGATTGGTTTTATTTTTCAAACCTTTAACCTGATCGGCACGCTTTCTGCAAAGGAGAATGTGATGTTGCCGATGGTATTTCAGAACGTACCCTACCCTAAAAGAGAACAGCAAGCTATACGTTTACTGAATCAGGTAGGACTCGGCGAGAGAATGGAGCATCGGCCTTCTGAGTTAAGCGGGGGACAGCAGCAGCGTGTTGCGATTGCCCGGGCGCTTGCCAATGAACCAGAAGTTATTCTTGCAGATGAACCGACAGGAAATCTGGACAGCAAAGCAAGCATGATAATTATGGATTTATTGAAAGCCCTGCATGAGAAAGAGAAGAAAACGCTGGTGGTGGTTACGCATGACAAGCAGGTTGCAAAATATGCTGAACGCATTATTATGCTGAAGGATGGGAAAGCAGTAGCGTAACAACCTTTATAAATAAATAAAGCAAAAAAAGGGTAGCTTGGGAAAAAAGAGGAATACCATGCAAAAAGAGGGGGCAAAAAAAGATTCAAGGATAGCGGTGAGTAGGATGAAATCTCGAGTTTTAGCGAGTTCTTTTCGTAGCATACTCATAATGGTTGTAATATTTATAAGTATTGTTTTACTCAGTATCCTTGTAAGTGCGAAATCAGAATCCACTTTCTTCAAAAAATCACCAGGAGCATTAGATGTTCAAGTAACGTTTTTGAATCAAGATCCTGATCCAGTAGAGCCAGGAGAACGCGTCAAACTGAGGTGGAAGGTCGAAAATAAAGGGGCAGGAGCACTCAATGATGTGAGCGTCAGTGTTAGTGAGGAAGGGCCACTGCATTTAACAACCAAAGAACAGAAAATTAAAGAAGTAGGATCCTTGGATTCCCGACAGATTGGAAAAGACAGCTATGCAGTGGAATGGGAATTTGATGTTGATGAACAAGCAGTTGAAGGCGATTATGAAGTTGATTTTAGGTATGGGATGGGCGATGCTTCAGTGAAACTTGAGAATTTTACAGTCCATGTTAAAAGCCGAGATACGGTGGTGTTGCTGGACAAAGTGGAAGTAATTCCTGAGCGCACCCAGGCAGGACAAGAAGCAAGAGTGCATGTCACCATTGCAAACTTAGCGGATTCTGCTGTTGATGATGTCCGGGTATCAGTTGATTTGAAAGATCTCCCGTTTGCAACCGTGGGTTCGGCAGGAGAAAAAGCCATTAAAAAACTTTTAGCAGGAGAAAGCCAAGAAATCATTTTCCAGTTGGTTGTTGATGGAACTGCGCCCTCTAAAGTCCACCGCATCCCGCTCAAAGTAACCTATGCCAATCGGGAAGGAAAAAAATATGAAACCCAAACCAACTTTGGCTTGATTGTGGATAATCCGCCTCAGTTTATTATTAATGTTGATGAAACAAAAGTGTATCAGTCCAAGAAAAAGGGTAATGTAGTTCTTAGCTTCTCAAATATTGGAAAGAGCGACATTAATTTTGTGGTCTTAACCCTTCTTCCGTCGCCGGCGTACACGATTCTCTCGCCTCCGACATCCTACCTTGGAAATCTGGAAAGCGACGATTATGAAACTGCAGCCTTTGATGTATTTGTAGAAGAAGGAAAAACAAAAGATGTGAAACTGATGGTGCAAACCACCTTTAAAGACAGCTACAATGAAGAGTATGTTATTGAACAAGAGATTCCTGTGGCAGTCTATTCACCCGGAGAAATTCAACGCTATGGCTTAGGCGCAGAACAAAGCAACTGGGGCGTATGGATTCTTATTATTGCTATCCTTGCTGTTGTTTATTATAAAAAGAAAGGAGAGATTCATAAGTTTATAAAAAAAGTCCTGCATGGTTAACAGAAATACCCTGCAAATATCCTGCTGAGCCCATTCCAGCTGCCCCCTTCCTGCATTCCAATGATCACTGACTATATTTCTTTAGGATGGAAAAATATTCACCATAGAAAGCTCCGCTCAGTTCTTACGGTGATGGGAATTATGATCAGTGTGATGGTTATTGTTGCGCTCCTGATGATCAGCACCGGACTTGAAAAAGCGATTGAAGAACAGTTTAAAAAAATGGGAGCCAACAGAGTTTATATCACGATCCCCGGCGGAAAACCAGGAACCAAACAAGGACTCACACAGAACGATGTAGATGTGCTTGAAAAAATGAGAGACCTCAGATTGGTAACCCCGTACCTGTTTGCGCCATCAACGGATATGAAATATAAACAAAAAAAAGGGTATGCAAGCGTCATTGGCTGGCCGACAAAGGACAGTGAAGAACGAATAAAGAGTTATGACATCACGTATGCAGAAGGAAGAACATTTCATGACCGCGAACGGGGTGCAGTAGTTATCGGCCCCCTCGTTGCAAAAGAAGTATTTTTTGACGAGGAAGACCGACGCGAGATCCATATCAATGACCACATCAAGATTCTGGATAAAGAGTTCAAGGTAGTGGGGGTGTATGAGGCAATCGGCAATCAGGAAGATGATTCTCAAGTCTACATCCCTATGGATGATGCACGAGAACTTTTCAACAAGCCGGATGAAGTGAGTTTTATTGAAGCAACCGTAAAACCAGGACAAGACATCGCGCTTGTCAAAAAGCGCATTGAACATGAACTGGAACGAGAACGGCATAACGATGATTTTGAAGTGCTTACACCGGAACAAATTCTTCAGTTCCTGCACACCACTTTGGGCCTGGTGCGGGCAATCCTCCTCAGCATTGCAGGAGTCTCGCTGGTTGTGGGAGCAATTGGGATCATGAATTCCATGTATACTGCTGTTCGAGAGCGAACAAAAGAGATTGGTGTCATGAAAAGTCTGGGAGCTACTAATCTAGATATCCTGATGGTCTTTCTCATTGAAGCAGGAATGATGGGTCTTGCAGGGGGTATGTTAGGAGTCCTTTTTGGAAATGCGTTGAGTTTTTTTGTACAATACCAAGCTGCGATGTCAGGATTTGCAATCCTCAAAATCAGCCCGAACCTCGGGTTCATCCTCGGCGGACTTCTCTTTGCACTGGTGGTAGGTGCGTGCTCAGGGGCCCTTCCTGCAAAACATGCAGCAGAGTTGCATCCGGTTGATGCCCTAAGGTGGGCCAAATGAGCACCTTGCGAGAACTCTATCTTCCGCTTGTTTGGAAGAATCTCCTCAATCGAAAAATGCGGTCGTACCTCACCTTAGTGGGTATTATTATTGGCATCACCAGCCTGATTGCAGTGTTGGTGCTGGGGCAGGGGCTGGAAAAAGGGATTACTGATCAGTTTGATAAATTCGGAGTGCGGAGAATTTTTGTCGGCCCTAAAAGCGCAAGCGGATTTTCCCCGCCAGCAGGACTTTCCGATTTTACAAAAGAAGATGTCGATCTTCTGGATGCCATGCCTTCACTGGAGTATGTATCGCCGGTGTATATGGAAACAGGAAAAGTCGAGTTTAAACAAGAGCATAAAAATCTTGAGGTCATTGCCTACGAACCCGAAGATGCAGAAAGAACATTCGCTGATCTTGATGTCAAGCTTCTTGAAGGACGCTGGTTTGATGAAACAGATCCGTATGGGGTTGTGATCGGGTATGGTATTGCAAAAGAGGCATTTGATGAGGAAATTCGTCTGAAGAATAGCATTAAAATTGATGGAAAAAAGTTTAAAGTGATTGGAATAAAAGAAGAGCAAGGCGCCAAAAATCAGGATTATGTCATCAACATGGCATTGGATACTCTGCGTGAAATCAAAAATAGACCAAAGGCCATAACAACCATCACTGCAACGGTAAAAGCAGGAGAAGATGTTGTTGCAGTTGCAAAAAAGCTGGAAGACAAGCTTGAACGAAAACGAGGCGATAAAAACTTCCAAGTGACCACACCAACAAAAATAAAAGAACAGACAGGAGAGATCATGGGGGTGGTGCAGATTGTGGTGGCAGGCATTGCCTTTATTTCGCTGATCATCGGGGGAATTGGTATTATGAACTCGATGTTTACGGCAGTCCTGGAGAGAACACGTGAGATTGGAGTGATGAAAGCTCTGGGGGCGACGCAGCGGTTTATCCGGATCATCTTCCTTTTAGAAGCAGGATTCTTTGGATTAATAGGGGGAATACTGGGAACCGCTGTTGGTTTGGGAATCAGCTATGGACTTCAGAAGGTGATTAACAGCTATGGATTAGTGAAAATTGCAGTAGAAACACCGCCGGATCTTATTTTTTGGAGCATTGTGTTTTCGTTTCTTGTGGGGGTTATTTCAGGGCTGATTCCTGCAGTAAAAGCATCGCGGTTGCAGCCGATTGAAGCATTGAGATACGAATGAGGAAGAGGAAAAAAGAGGATGTGAGTGAGATGGATGTATTCCTAAGCGAAAAATTGGAGAAATGGATCAAGTGGTTCATCAAGTTTGAGATTGCAGTGATTATCGTAAAGGTTGTCCTGGTGTTTCTGGTGCTGTATGTTCTCCATCTCCCGCTAAGGCAGAATAAGATTTTGGTCTTGGGCATCTTTGTTGTCAGCACCGAACTGGTGCTTGCGTATGAGAAAATCAAATCAGGAAATTTCTTCCCTGGAACCTAACAAACAGATCTGTGCAAGCAAGGCTTCGAGCTGGATAAATTCATCGCTCCCCTCAGTCATCCTAAATTCTGCTTCGCCGCAGGCAACCATCATCGCCATGCGTTTTCTGCCTTCAACGTTTGGGAGCTGCATAATCTCTTTCTGAATTTGTTTGATGATATCCAATCCGCTCAGGCCATAATCCAGCATAATTTTCAAAAGATCACTGCGTGCTTCAATAAACTTATTTTGAACAGCAAGTTCAAGAACCTTGCCAATCTGCCGGGGTTTTGCATGGCCTGCAATAGAAAAGATCATTTCTTCGGTAATGAGTTTACTGAGTGCAGAGCAGCTTTGAAGGATATTCTCCACTCGCCGTACATCTCCTTCGCTTACTGCGAAGAGTACATCATTAATATTCCCCTCAAACCTCAAACCCTCTTCATGTTTGATCTTTTCAGTAATCGTACACATATCCTCCTTTGCAAGTGACTTAAATCGAAAGATTGCACACCGGGATTGTATCGGTTCAATGATTTTTGAAGAATAATTACAGCTGAGGATAAAACGGGTCGTCTGAGTGTAATTTTCCATGGTTCTTCTGAGCGCCTGCTGAGCTTCTTTGGTGAGTGCGTCACACTCGTCAAGGTAAATAATCTTAAAGGGAACATTTCCTAATGCTCTGGTTCGCGCAAAGTCTTTGACTTTGACGCGGATCACATCAATACCGCGCTCGTCAGATGCGTTCAGCTCAAGAAAGTTGCTCTTCCAGTTGTCACCAAACATGGAGCGCGCAATAACCAAGGAGAGAGTTGTTTTCCCAACACCTGGAGGACCTGCAAAGAGAAGGTGTGGAAGATTCTGCGTTTCGACTAAGGCCTGGACACGAGAAACAATCTCTTTCTGGCCGATGACTTCTTCAAAGGTTTTTGGCCGATACTTTTCTGTCCAGATGGCTAACATAGCATCAAAGATCAGCTTATCTTTTATAAAGATTTATGAGAAGCAATACAAGAATAACCTACCGCCTACAACCCACAAAAACCTAAACAATGTCTTCTTCTGCAATGACCATATAGTCTCCCACTGCAATCAAAGAGCTGAAAGGGATCAAAATTCGGTCTTCTTTATCTCGTTCAAGATCCAACTTTTGGGTGTACGGAGTTGGATTCACCAGAACCATGTGGATGAGTTCTCCGGATTTGGTTTCAAAGATGATATCTCCAATCTCTCCAAAGCGTTTTCCTGTTTTAGAAACAATTGTCTTGCCAATCAGTTGTTTTGAGAATTTTTTGTCGTCATCTGCCATACCATCGACCTCTGTTTTGACCTCTATTTTCTTGCCTCGCTTTAACAAATGAGATAAGGGGCGAAGAGTGGGTGGTCTATTTAAATGTTTCGAGGGTGCAGAATACAGTTGTAAGACCGTTGCAGAACTGGGATCCCCTCCAGAAACTTTAAATAGCGTATTCGCAAAAAGAGGGGTATGGATGTTGCAACCAAGCTCGAACTGATCAAGCAGGTAGGGGAAGAGATTATTACTGAAGAGGATCTCAAACACCTTCTCGAAACCAAACAAAAACCTATTGCATATGATGGCTTTGAGCCCAGCGGACAAGTCCATATTGCACAGGGAATTCTTAGAGCTCTCAATGTGAATAAGATGCTCAAAGCAGGCATCCATTTTAAGATGTATGCAGCGGATTGGCATGCCTGGGCAAATTTGAAGTTTGGAGGAGATCTTGAAAAGATCCAGATTGCAGGTGATTACCTTATTGAGGTATGGAAAGCTTGCGGAATGGATACAGATAAGGTGGAGTTTGTTCGAGCAACCGATGTGGTCAATAATCAAGAATACTGGAAAAAAGTCCTGAAGATTGCCCGCGAATCAACGATCCAGCGTATTCTCAGATGCGGACAGATTATGGGAAGAAAAGAAGGAGAAGTCCAGCAGGCATCTCAAATTTTGTATCCCTGTATGCAGGCTGCAGATATTTTCGAATTTGAAGCAGACATCACCCAGCTTGGTATGGATCAGCGAAAAGTCAATATCCTTGCACGGGAGATCGGACAAAAGTTGGGTTGGTGGAAACCCGTTATTGTCAGCCACCATATGCTGATGGGTCTGGGCGAGCCTCCGAAAGGAGATAAGGATGCACTGGAACGAAAAATTGAACTCAAGATGAGCAAGTCAAAGCCTGATACTGCCATTTTTATGACTGACTCGCCCCATGAAGTCATCCGAAAAATTAAACAAGCATACTGCCCTGCAAAAGAAGTGAATGAAAATCCGATGATGGAATATGCCCGTTATCTTATTTTTGAACATCAGAAAACATTCAAAGTCGAGAGGCCTCAGAAGTTTGGAGGAGATTTAGAATTTACCAGCTTTTTAGAGCTTGAAAAGGTCTATGTTGCTGGAGAACTGCACCCCATGGACTTAAAGAATGCAGTGGCCATCCATCTGAACCAGCTCCTTGACCCGGTCAGAAAACATTTTACAAAAGGAAAAGCGAAAGAACTGCTTGATCAGGTATTGACGTTTCAAGTAACGCGCTAGAACTGCAAGGATAACTCCAAAACGCCCACTTACCTGCACACAGCACCCCGGAGACACGATGAAAATCAAAGAACTTCAAACCCAACTGCAAAAGCACAAGATTGATTGCGCGGTCTTCTTCAATTTAGAAGAGCATACAGATCCTAACTTTTTCTATTTTGTCCAACACGAGGTTTCAGGATGTCTGGTTGTACCCCAAACAGGAGTGCCATACATCATCGCTTCAGTCATGGAGGCTGAGAAAACGTGCACAGCAGGATTTCCGGTTGTTGTCTATAAAAAAGAGTTTATGGAGACGCTGGCGGCGAAGATTGGAAAGAAAAAGAACACAAGAGTTGGAATTGATGAAAGTTCGGTAACGCTCGCCTTTTTCTCAGCATTAAAAAATGGTTTGAAAGGATCTTCAGGGTGTTCTTTTGCCGATACCTCAGGAATTTGCGGAACATTGCGCATGATTAAAACAACACAAGAAGAAGGTCACCTCAGAAAAGCATGCGAGGCGAGCGATGAGATTCTTGAAACCTGTATTGACCAATGGAATCAGTTTAAAACCGAAAGGGAGGTCTATGATTTTCTCGTTGCAGAAACGCACAAACACGGCTTGGTGATTTCTTTTACACCCATTGTAGCGTCAGGAAGCGGAGCATCGCAACCCCATTACCAATCCAAAAATATTCCGCTCAAGAAAGGGTTTTGCGTCATTGATTTTGGAGTGAAGTATCAAGGATACTGTTCAGACACCACACGCACGATCTATCTGGGAGAACCGACGGAGAAAGAACGCAAACTCTATGAACTCGTTTTGTCAGCGCAGGAAAAAGCGGTTGTACAAGCAAGAATGGGTATTGGTGCAAAAGGAATCAAAACCTTTGGCGACCTCCACAACCAGTGCGAGAAAGAGTTAGGAGCCTATGCAAAATATTTTGTCCATAGTTTGGGGCACGGAGTGGGTGTGCAGATTCATGAAGCTCCTGCGGTTTCAAAACGTTCGACCATCCCCTTGCAAAATGGTGTTGCTTTCACGATAGAACCGGGAGTATACCTTCCCGGAAAATTAGGAATACGGATCGAAGACACGTTAATCATGAAGAATAAGAAAGCATCGTTGCTGACCAAGATTTCTAAGAAGTTGATTGTGAAAAAATAGAGCACACAAAGAGAAGATAGGAGAAGAAAAGAAAAAGAAAGAAAACGTGAACTGTTCTAGCGTCGTTTTTTTCTTCGACCGCCTCGGTTCATTTTGACAGCAGAGACGTCTCCTTGCTTGTCAATGAAGTACAAGAATCCAGCTTTTCGCTTCACGCCGGTTCGAGCAATAACGGTTTGAGATTGTCGTCCGCCTTTGCGTCCTGCGCGGGCCATTTTTGCCATTGCGACATTGCCCTTCTTATCTAAAAAATAAAGAAAGCCAGATTTTCGCTTGACTCCCACTTTTGCTACTTTCGTTGCCATGGTCTACCCCCTCTTTTTGTTGATTATTTTTGGCTTGTATTAATTTTTGTTTTTTTATTGACTCTCTCGTTTTTCTTTGAGATCAAAAAGGAAAAGGGATGGTGCGACAGAAGGATGACCGATACGCCATCACCTCTTTTAACCCCCGCATTTCTCTTTCTACTCTCGACAATGGACGATCTCCTTAATAAAGGTTTTGTTTTTTTGTTGCCGTTACCGAGGGAAAAGATGAAAGGGAGTAAGAGAAAGAGAAAACAAGTGCCAACCAAAACAAAAATCAAACAAAAATCGTAAGTTTTATATACTCCCCGCACCAACAAAGGGATGGATGGCATCGCACGACGATATTCTCAATAAAGTGATGGCGCACTATACGGTTGATACCAGCACCATCGAAGAAGAAAATCGTATTCTCAAGGAAACTGTTGCCAATATGAAAGAGGAATTAAGCAAATTCCATCGCACACCGCTTCTTGTTGCTGAAGTCAAAGATATGATTGAAAAGAATGCGCTGCTCAAACTCAACAATGGAAATGAGTTTTTTGTTGAAGTTGCAAGTGCCTGTGAACCATTGTATCCCGGAGACACGGTCTTAGTGGAACAAAAAAGTTTGACTGTGGTCAAGAAAATTGATGCACAGCGCAAGTTTAATGTTGAAAAGTTTGTTATTGTTGAAAAACCCGAAGTTGCTTGGAGTGAAATTGGTGGACTCACCAAACAGGCAGAAGAGATTCGGGAAGTCATCGAGCTTCCGCTCAAGAAACCTGAGCTGTTTAAGAAAATTGGAATTCAACCTCCGAAGGGAATTCTCCTGTATGGGCCACCAGGGACAGGAAAGACCTTACTTGCAAAAGCAGTAGCAACAGCAACAAATTCCACGTTTATTGAAATTGTCGGTTCTGAATTGGTGCAGAAGTTTATTGGCGAAGGTTCTAAACTCGTGAAGGAGATCTTTGAACTTGCACGCAAAAAAGCACCCAGCATCATCTTTATTGATGAGATTGATGCGATTGCAGCAACACGGATTGAGATTGGAACATCAGGCGAACGGGAAGTGCAGCGAACCTTCATGCAGCTCCTTGCAGAGATTGATGGGTTTAAGCCATTAGGTAATGTTAAAATTGTCGGATGCACCAATAGAAGAGATATTTTGGATGTTGCGATTACTCGACCGGGAAGATTGGATCGGTTAATTAGGATTGATGCACCGAATGAAGAAGGAATTAAAGAGATTTTTAAAATTCACAGCAAATATATGAAAATTGAGAAAGGAACAGAGATTGACAGACTCGTGAAACAGATGAAAGGATTTTCTGGAGCAGAGATTCGAGCTTCGTGTACTGAAGCAGGATATTTTGCGATTCGGGATAATCGAACAACTATAAAGCAAAAGGATTTCTTGAGGGCCATTGTTAAGGTAAAAGAAGAGATTAAAGAAGACGGGGAAGACTATTTGAATATGTTCGGATAGGTAGTTTAATCGGTTCTGAGATAGATTTATATCGTAATTCTAATCTCCCCATTGCCATGACACAAGACTTAGATGAGTTAGATGAACAACTGCAGCAGCTCTACAACCTCAAAGCACGAGGCATGAAGCTCGGGCTTGAGAATATGAAGAAGCTTCTTGCAGAGCTGGGAAATCCACACCAACGAAAAGGCATCACATTTATTCATGCGACAGGAACAAACGGCAAGGGTTCTGTTTGTGCTATGCTTTCTTCGATTTTGAAAACAGCAGGATATAAGGTAGGAATGTTCACCTCACCACACCTTATACGCGTGAATGAACGCATTAAGATTAATGACCAAGAAATTGATGACGCAATGCTCTGCAAGTATATCCAAAAAGTTCGTCCGTTTGTTGATGCAATAGGGAATACCTTCTTTGAAACCATCAATGCGATTGCATTTCAGTATTTTGCTGATCAAAAGGTTGATTACGCCATCATTGAAGTGGGCCTTGGGGGAACCTATGACTCTACGAATGTTATGGTGCCCAAGATTGCAGTGCTGACTGATATCGGACTGGACCACATGCATATTCTGGGAGATACGGTTGAGAAAATTACGCTTGAAAAATGCGGGATTATTAAGGAAAGGATTGATGTAGTGACGAGCAATGATCATGCGGTTCTTGAAATCATCAAAAAAACTTGCGAACAGAAACATGCACGACTGCATATCACAACAGCTTCGGCAATACCAACGAATTTGCGTGGTGAGTTTCAGAAAAGAAATGTTGCTATTGCTGAAAAGGTTGCTGCATTGCTGAGCATTCAAAAAAGCACCATAAAGCAGGGCCTTCTTGATGTCAACTGGCCAGGACGGATGCAAACCATAAACTATGAAAGCCATACCTTCTTGCTTGACTGCGCGCATAATCAGCCTGCGTTTGCTGAGTTAGCCAAGGAATTGCGAAAGATACCTCAAAAGAAGATTGTGATTGTAGGGATGAGTAAAGATAAAGATATCAAGACGTGCTTGGGGTATCTGGGAGATGAGAAACAAATTATTTTCACGAAAGCAAATATGGAACGAGGAGCAGAGCCTGAAGAACTTGTGCAGTATCAGAAGGGGGTAATCACAAGAAATCTTGAAGAAGCACTGGAGAAAGCCAGGGAGCTGGACAGCAATCACGAGCATCTGATTGTAGTGATGGGATCTATTTTTTTAGTCGGAGAATTCTTGGGAATAATTAAACAAGAGAAAAGTGTTCTGATTGGATATTAAAGTGAATTTGGAGATTTTGAAAGGTATAAAGAAAAGTGACAAAGCTCATCAGTTACTACCGTCTGGCTTGCGCCACGTGTGTTCACGTAATCACGGCTTTGTCAAGGAGCATGAAGGGATGGAGGTATTTAAGGCTTTCTCACTTTCTACGAAAATAGTCGGCTGTAAGGCGGGCTTCGTAAAGATGAAGACTTCTTTCTTTGGGGGAGGAATGTTTACTGCAATTGTAATTAAAAATAGAGAGATCACAGAAAAATATCGAACGTATTTTAATTTCTTATGGAAGATGATACCACCCCATAAAAATCCACACAACATTTAAATATACAGTGTATATACACTAGCAATATGACTACCGACATGATAACCATGAAACTCGAACACCAGTTTTTAGAAAAGGTAGATAAAGCAGTAAAGCATGAAGGATATCATAACCGAACAGAGTTTATTCGTACTGCTTTAAGAGAAAAATTAGATAAGATTCAATTCAACAAAGCAGTACTGGAAATTGCACATTTGAAAGGAAAAGCGAAGAAGAAGGTCTCAGCAGAAACATATGAGTTAACACGGGCAAAGGCATTCGAAGCATTGGAGCGAGAAAGTTAGATCAAATCTTCTGGTTTGAAATGCTCACAGATATCTGTTAATTTTCTAAAGTCGTTGTCTCGAGTGACGAGAATAAGTTGATGATCATGCGCAAGGATAGCATGAAGAACGTCACCGGGAGGAAGATTCCTTCTTTGTGCGATTTGTCGCGCTTTCTGTCTTTGCTCTGTTGTAGAAATAACCTTTTTAATAATAGCTTCAAATGGTTTCATCATTCCGTTGATTTCTTCCTGCGAATAATAACCTTCTAACTCGTTTATGAGGATATCAGTAATAATAAGTTTATGTTCTTTTGTTTTAATCATCGAGAATAGACGAAGAGCGAAATCGCCTAACGGCTCCTGATGATAACCTTTTCTATCTTCGTAGAGATCAATCCAGATGGAGGTGTCGATATAGAATTTTTCGGACATGATTACCACACTATCTCAAAATCTATACACACTCTGAATCTTCTTGGTGCATAGCTTCCGCACTTTACAGTGTTGAGAACGTTGAAAGAACAGCGAGCTTTCTTGCAAGCTGTCTCGATCTTTGCAATGCTTGCCTTTGGAAACTCGCCTTCTTGGACAAAGTCATAGAAATGAATAATCCCTTGATTTTTTACAGAGCTGAGTGCAGTATCCAGGAAATCGCTCGCATCGCGAGGAAGGGGCATGACCACGCGGTCAAAAGGCTGTTCGGTTTTCATCAGTTTGGGAACAACGGTTCTGACATCACCCTGCAACAGCTTGACATTTTTAATCTTGTTCAGCTTGATATTTTCAAGACCATACCGATGCCCCTCTTCGTTCAACTCAATCCCATAGATTTCCTTTGCAGGGCTGTTTTTAGCAAAAACACAAGGATACGGAGCACAGCCTGAGAACATGACCAAAATGCGTTCGCCGGGCTTGATCTGCTGGGCAATCCGCAGACGCTCGGTAGAAAGGCGCACCGAGAAGTACACCTTTTCAATATGGAGTTTGAGTCGTGTTTTTGACTCAGTATGTGTAGTTTCTTTGGTTTTCTCTCCTGCAAGGATCTTGACCTTTTGCAAACGGAGCTCGCCGTGATGGATGCCCACTTTTTTCACAACCGTTTTCACCTGCTTGTGCTGGGCAAGAACCGTTTCTGCAATAAGCTTTTCTTTTTTTACTAACTCTTGGGGGATTTCAAGAATAGCAATAGTTCCAACAATATCATAGGAGCCCTTGAAAAGATCCAGTTGTTTCTTGGTCAGCTTTTTCTTTTCTGCAAGTGCTTGTTTCAGGTTCATAAGAAATCTCCGAGTCCTTTCTGCTGGCGCTGGGTTTTTCCGCTTTCAAACCGTTTGAGCACTTCATTGACACGGTCTTCTGCAAAGTCGTGCTCCTCGCAGAGCAGTTCTCGAAGCACATCAGGCTGAGGAGGCTTCCAAGTCAACACATAGTCTTTTGTTGTGGAAATCTCTTTAAAGGTTTTGAAGACCTCTTCCCAGGGAATATCCCAATGCTCGCCCCACTTGACTTCTTTGAAGATCTTGTCGTAATCAGCCTTATGATCCTGCAACAGTTTGAGGGCTTTTTTAGGACCGATGCCGGGAACACCGCCAGGATCGTAATCAGTTCCGATGAGGATTGCAAGAACAATCAGCTGATCTTGATTCAGCTTCCAGGCGTCAAGATTTTCTTGGAGAACGAGCAGTTCTGGAGTTACTTTTTCATAAGCAAGTTTGCTGGGAAGTTTGCGTTTTTCTGAAACGGTAAGATTACGCACGAGACGTGGAACACCAAAAACAAGACAGTCGTAATCCTGGCTAATTTCTGCGTACGCATCCTTCTGCTGAACCATCATCGCGGCCTGCGCTTCTCCTTCTGAAGGTGCCTGGATAACAGGGAGGCCTAAGGCTTTGACGAGTTTCTTTGCTTCATCCACCATCTCAAAGGTTAAACGTGATGTTCTCGAGGCATATTTTTTCATGGCTCCGAGATCTTCCCGCTCTTTAGCGATTTCGTACGCTTTGACAGCTTCTTGTTTTCTTGCTTCGCGCTTTTCGCGCTCTTGTTTTTTGAGTGTGGGAGGTTTTCCATCAAAGACAAAGGCAAGCTTGATATTGCTGGACATGAGCTTGGTTGTCCGGTAAAAGAGACCGTTAAGATGAGAGGTAATGTTGCCATGTGAATCCATAAGCGGTGAGCCGTCCCGCATCCGGATTGTGCTGAGAAACTGGTAGAGCATATTGGAACTATCTACAACAAACGACTTGTTTTTGAGATCTTCAATTGTGATGTCTTGTTTGATGACGATATCGCGTAATTTTGTTCCCATACGTGCCCCTCTCGTCTTTAGAGCTGTTCTCTCAGAGCTGTTGAATGGTCATATTCTTGAATTCACTCTTTAATAAAAGTGATGCATTTTTAGTAAGATCTCCTGTGGTCAAGAAGAGGATAGGGAGTTTTCGGGATTGCGCCTGGATATAGATTGAACTGAGATCGCCATCATTGCAGCGCTTCTTGTTTTTTGCTTTGCAATAGTAAAGAAGATTGCCAACTGAGCTTGGAATCAGGATTTCAAAGTCAAATTCGCTGTTTTTTCTGATGAGTTTGAGGTTAAGCAGGGTGATGTTGTTCTTGCTGAAGTATTTCTTAATCTGCTTCAAGAATTCATCGTCATCTAATTTTGCTGTTGTTGTATCACCCTCTTGTTCTTCATTTTTTTCGACTCGTGCTTCCTCCGCTGGCAGTGCAGACTGTTTTTCTTTTGAAGTATCCTTCTCCTTTAAAACAGTTTGCTTTGATTCGGGCTTTTTGACGACGGCTTTCGGGTTTGTTTTTTCCTGCAATCGCTCAAAAATAGCACGCTTGGAACGCTCAAGGTCTTGGACAAGCTGTTCTCGTTCGGTTGCAGGTTGAATGGATGGTTGAATAATGGGCTGAGGGGTTTGTTGAACTTCAAGAGCAGATTCTTGGCGTTCTTGGGGATGTTCTTGGACAACCGGAGACGGTAGAGGAGCTATGGTTTCTTGCTGAGGAAGCACCTGCATGCGCATGAGTTTTTCCTTGATGAGCTGTTCAGCTTCTTCTTGAGAAAGCAAATACCATTTCCAAAACAGAAACTTTTGGTCTCCTGCTTCAACTTCCAAGGGTTTTGCAAAGTCTTTGATATTGCGCACCGAAACTCTGGTCAAGAGATCTTGTTCTCGGTCATAGAAGATGCGCTCTGCTTTTAAGCGCCGATACGTTGTCTGGTCTTTTTCGTTGATGTGATTGAGGAACGATTCCAGGCGTGCTTCTTGGCCGCGAATGTAATACAGAGGGGACCCCCCTATTTTGAGGTTGGAAACAGCCAGATTGCCGGATGAAACCAGTTCAGCAAGCATGGCAGAAGCAAACAAGACATTGGTCTTGACTTCCTTGTTGATCTGCGAAGGAAGAAGAGGGCCGCGCATTCTGACGAGCTGAAGAATTTTATCCCGGTTATCCATACGCTGGGAAGCGGTGGCTGGCTTTTAAAGTTTGTTGCACGCGAATAGGATCGTGCGTGGAGATTACGGCCGAATCCAGCTGATGCTGTAGTACGTCACATCGGATTCTTCATCCACAATACCAATGAGGAGGCGTTTCTTGGTGCTGTGTGCAACCCGATTCTTTGCACTGAAATCATGCCACGTCAACGTAGATCCTTCATGCACTGGATACACAATCCATTTAGCATGGTCTTCTCCAGGCTTGATGCCTCGGTCATAGACACGAAAGTCGGCACCGAACTTCAGGGCAGTTTTCACAATATAGCCGCGATTTCTGAGGTCTCTGAAAACACAGTACTTCACCCAAAATTGGGGTTCAAGCTTGACTGCTTTTTTGAGAAAGGCTTCTTCTGAAAAGGGTTTGCTCTTCCCATCAAGCACTTGAAGTTTTTCCTTTTGGATCAGATAGAATGCTTCAATCAGTGTGAGGGTGATTCTATTTTTTTCAAGCCAGCCAAAACAGCTTTTTTCTTGGAGCAGTCTCGCTGCTTCAGAATTTTCGATCATAATCCTTTCTTGAATAAAAGTTCCTTTAATGAGTTCACGGGGTCCTTTGCTTGGTTCTTTGTTTGACTCTTTACCCGCTTCTTCGTCAGATGCTGATGCAACAGACTGTTCTTCCTTTTCTTTAGTCATGGGTGCTCCGCAACCAACACTGCCGTAAGTACTCTCGTGCTCCACGTTTACAGGGAGGCTGCTTATTTGAAGGTCTTGAACAGTCCTCCTTTTTAAGGCTTTGGGTAAAGAAACTGAGGGTAACAATCGTATAAGCATTATCAAAATAATAAGTAAAACTAGTTCTACTGCATCACGAATCACGCGCCACGATGTGGCGCGTCTTAGCCCGGCACGCGTATCGCGTGCCGGAACAAGTCATGACTGGACCCGCGCCAGAGGCGCGGGGCGAGACCAGCCAAAGGCTGGCCAGAATGATGCAGTAAAATAGGTTATTTTTAGGAGACGTGAAGAAGATTTATCCACCTTAAAAATAAAACTAAAACAAAACAATAAAACGGACCCGATGGGATTTGAACCCACGATCTCCAGCTCTCTTCTCAGACTGAGTAGAAGGCTGGCGCCCTATCCAGGCTAGGCTACGGGTCCGTGTATAATAAACAAGAGTAAAACAAGCACGTTGGTTTATAAAAGTTTTCAGAAGAACAACGAAAATGACAAAAAAAAGAGGGCGGAGTGGGACTTTCTCACTGGCGTTCGAAGGTATGCACGCTTTGAGCGCCAGTATTTGAACCCACAATGAGAGGGTTGCAGCCTCTTGCCTTAGCCGGATTTGGCGATCCGCCCAGAACGCTAGGAAGTCAGATGATATATAAAGTTAACGAGAACTAGATTCTTAACACGTGCAACGTATGATATTCAGGTACAACCGGCTGATCAAAACCAAGA
>Ga0209542_10008269_pt1 | contig 19484 bp, 29 predicted proteins | sample RifCSPhighO2_01_FD_184028 | JGI IMG/M metagenome (GOLD analysis project Ga0209542, IMG submission 184028) | Soil microbial communities from Rifle, Colorado - Rifle CSP2_plank highO2_0.1 (SPAdes) (version 2) | ecosystem: Environmental > Terrestrial > Deep subsurface > Rock core/Sediment ...
CTAACGAGTCAGCAATAATCCAATACGTCAAAAAGCAAGGACGGGACACAGAATATATGCAAATACACAAAGATCAGCTTAAACTATGGTAAGGATACCCCGACGCTTGCGTCGGGGAGGAAGTCATTTCCTCCTTTAGCCGTTGACTCGATTTTTAATAAGGTCTCAACAAATGCCAATAAAGTCGTGCCTATTTCCGTCACTTCTTGGAGAGTCAGTTTAAGACCCCATTCGTTCTCAAGTATTTGTTTTAGCTCCAATAAAAGATTTCTGCTTATCATAGTTATTCGTTAGCGTATAAACGAGCTTTAACAGCTCGCAATTGATTGAAATAAACCTGTGGCGAGATTTTAATTTCATTTCGGAAATACTGATCAATTAGCTTTTCTAGTTCAGGAGTTTTGCGAAAGATAAATACAGCTTTACGGGGATTAGAGCGGTCAATATCCTCAATGGGGCAGAATAAGGAGATGGTTGTAGCGAGTGATAGATCGCTTGTCTGATAGTAATTCTCGTTTAATTGTTGGTTCATAGTTATAAAAAAGCTAGGCTGTTAAAATAAGCCTAGCTCCTAGGGGGTTATATAAAGTTATCTAACTACTTGTTCGGGGGAAATGGCAGATATTTTGTGTTTACTGAGATTGTCTGTTTTCTAACATCGAGCAGATCCTTAATTGTTGTTTCTATTGCCACTTTTTTATTGATCTCGCGCCCTGCGTTATAAACCCTACGCCACATACTTGTGTCTATATTTCTTTCTCCTGATTTTTCTAGCACTTCATCCCATGACCACTCTCTTTTCATCGCATTTTTATTTCGCAAAATTACCCTACATAGTGTATCTTGGTCGCCTTCTGGTATAAAAATTACTTTGCCTTTGAAGGACAGTTTGTGAGGGGTATATGAGAGTCGAGGTTCGATAAGGCTAATTAACTTTCCTGTAAGCTGTATGGTAGCAATAGGAACTGGGTAAACGGTAAAACCACTTCTGTTTTCATCTTTGGTCAAAGCCCAAACACCAGCGTCTGCGGTAATGATTTCGTGTGGCTTTGAAACTCCTTCTCTAAGACTGACAATTGAGATAAATCCTTCGGATTCCAAGGCTATTAAAGTTTCTATGAAAGTAATTCTAGTTGTGTTTTCTCCGAAGAGAGAAGCATCCTCCTCAAAATGTAACGGTATTTTTAGTCCATATTGTTTTATATAATCTGCAATTTTGTTGATGAAGTTATCCTTTTGATATTTATAGGCGTATTTTATTAGCTCTGGATTTGTAATTTTATCGAGATGTCTACCAACCATGAAATCTTTTATGCTCTTGTCCAAGAGTCTTATTAACTCGTTCTTGTCTTTGTTAACCAAAGATTGTATCCCTTGAAACTGCTCCTCATTTAGTAAGTGTTTCTGAGTGTAGTGTTCCAAGATATAAGAAGGTTCTTCCTGATTAAGCAAGAGTTGCTTTATAACAGTGAGTTTCGTAACAAAAGCTGTGTAGGTTTTGTATTCCTCGTCAATTTTCATCGTCATAGTTGCAATAGCCTGTTGGTTATTGTAGTCTAATGTTAACAAAAAGCGAGTTTTCTATCAATTATGAGCGATCAACCCATTCCACAACTTCTAACTCTGTCACAGGCAAGTAAATTGCTTAGTGTTCATCCCAATACGCTTCGCCAATGGGATAAAAAGGGTATATTGGAAGCCGTCCGTTTCGGGCAAAGAAAAGACAGGCGTTATAAGAAAGACGATATTCTTAGACTTTTACAAAATAGAGATAAGCCGTAAACTTGACAATTTAACTGCCTAAACCCTTTCTGGGGCATGGCTAAGAAAACCTTGTGAGATAAAAGCTCCTCGTCAGAGCATCTCACAAGGTCGTATGGGGAAACCCATACGGGTGGCGCAAGCCATCGCTGGCGGGGAGCTTCTGTTTTTTCCCGATTTGACAATCTCCCCCAAGCGAAGTTAACATAGCGAACCATATCAAAATATGACAATTAAGATGAAAAATAAGGTTAGAATTATCGTTCCTGTCCTGCTTGTTGTGCTATTATCTGCGCTTGGTGCTTTTTACTGGTTCAAGTTGTCCCAAGATAGGTTTGCTGCTCCTCGCAAAGACGCTCCGACGGTGCAGTTTCGAGTAGCCAAGGAAAACACCCTTATGGCTGTTACTGGCAACCTTCATTACTATGGCTTTGTTAAAGATGAGGAAGCTCTTAAATATGCCTTACAGCATACCAAGGACAACACCCCTGGTAAGGAAGGGGCAATAAAAATTGGCAATAACACAATCGATACCGAGACCGCTTATACCATCTCTCAAGCTATGAGCGCCTGGGAAATTACCAGGATTCTTCTTAACGAAGGCACACCCAGCGTTAGCGATTGCGATCATGGTTGTCCCAGCTCTAACCCCTTTACTCCAGAGATCCTTCCTGGAGGAGATATTGCTCCCACTTGGCAGGAACGCATGCGTGCAAAATATAGCTGGGTAAAAACCTTCGATGATTGTGTTGCAGCGATTGGACATGATGGTGGGCAGGTTACTTCTGAGGAAAACTTCAAACAAACAGGTCATCCAAGAGTTTGCAATACCACTGATGGACGCTATTTTGTTCAAGGAAAAGAAGGGTGGAGTGATACTCCACTTTACCCATAAAGGAGGTGAGAATATGAAGACAAAAATTATCGTTGCGCTACTTATCCTGGTAGGTTTGACTGCGGGGGTTGTCTGGTGGAGACAAGGTGGTAAGACCCCTGTTTTACCATTAAAACAAGCCGTTGATACCACCACCGAGGATATGGCAGCCATCAGGGCGTTTATGGCAGATCCCAATCTGGAGCTTTCCGATGTTAATACTGACTTACCCATGCCTTATTTTAGAGTCGGCAAGGTCACTAAAATGGGCAATGGAGAAAATATGGAAGCGGTGGATGGTTGGTTGCGCAAAGTCAATGTTTATGACCAAAAGGAGCTACTTAATGGTGCTTGTGTTGTCTACGAGTATCACACCGATGACAGAAACCATAAACTAACAGCTGTTGTTGTTCGAGGTTTACAACCTAACGAAATCGACAGTCTCAAAAACAATGGAGTTACTTGTATCTCTAACTCCCACGATGTAGCAAAGATAACTAAGACAGAAGCTGAAACCATCGCTATGGGCTACTTGAAGCGAGCTGTGTCTAACTTTGACCAGATTAAAGACCAGTTCACTTATTCCTTACAATCCAATGGTGAAGCCCACCAATGGTTCTGGGAGGACAAAAGCTATAAATTGCCAGATGGCTTAGAAGGTCGACCATACTTGTATCCAACTATCCGCATAACTGTTAATGGTGACAAGACAATCAGTTACTGGAATACCGTGTCGCTGTTTGAGAATTAAGGTCTATTGGGGAGACCCTATCTTCCCTCCCGTCCAGCAATCTGCCAGCCAGCGGTAAGTAGGGATTTTCTGGCGTCAATAGACGGTAGGCTCTGGGAGGTCGGACATTCCTCCATCTACGAGTGGTAGCATCCGAATTTCTACCCTCAGAAGCCTACCAACCTAAGAAGATAAATGAAATAACCAGTAATATCAAGCGATTCTGCAACAAACGCCCAACAAGGTCGGTGAAGTCAAACAGAGGTAAAACTATGCCATCCCAGGCACGAAAGCCTCACACAAGTCAACACACGGCGTTACCGATGGGGAAACATTCCTTAAGTTGCCCCCAATCTCTTTTTAGCTCTCGCAAGCCTGTCAGATGCTATTTTGTAATACTCTGGATTGTTTTCGACTAAGTAATATTTTCTTTTCATTAACAATGCAGCTACTCCTACAGTTGCTGTGCCAGCAAAACAATCGAGAACTATGTCGTTAGGTTTAGAGGTAATTTTGATTATGTGCTGCATTATGCTTAACGGTTTCTGGGTAGGATGTTCTAGGCGTTCTGGCTTCATGCAAATAGAGCTTTGGAAGAAATTATGCATTTCCTGTTGATTTGTAAAATTCCAAGTGTGACCCTTATCCCAAGCACAGATAACCATCTCACAGCTATGTAAAAAGCTGTTTTTGTAAATTCTTGGCGGAGGATTGAGCTTATGCCAGACCAAAAAGTTGCAGGTATCAAAGAGAGGATCAAGTTGCTCATGCCATTTACCAAAAAGGTTGTAGCTAGTAAAAACAAATAAATTACCATGACTAGATAAAATTCTCCGAAACTCTTTGACATATTTTTCAATAGGAATTGCTCCGTCCCATTTAGCAATGTCATTATTTAGGGGTTTTCTCCCAGGTAAGGGGATGTTGCCAGTGGAGTATTTTCTTATATCATAAGGTGGATCAGTAAGTATGAGATTTATTGATTTATCAGGTAGTTTCTGAATTGTGGTTAGACCGTCACAGAGAATAAAAGAATTTTCCATACTATTCTATTTTATGATAATTTTTAGTAGAATAAGAGCATGAGTTCAAATCTTGCATATGTCGATAAAATCGTTGAGACAGAAATAAAGGATTTTGCCGACAAGTTCTTGAAGGATTACTGTAACGGAAAAGCAAGTAAAAAAGCCAATATCCTCAATAAGAAAAACAACATTTTTATTGCTGCTCTTGGGGATGAGATAACGGTTTACTCTGCTTTAATGAGGTCTCTTGACAGCTCGTTAGGTAACAGATTAGAAAAAATAGCTAAGCTGATCGCCAATGAAAATTATGAAGTTAGGAATGAAGTGAAGGGGTATATTTCAGAGGATTCTATTCGTGCTATTGCCTCTCTGCTTGAAAGCTATAAAAACAGGAGTAAGAGACCAAAAGAGAAAGACCTTGAGTTAATTTACAGAGAAGTGGATAGCAGTAAAAAACTCAAAAGACACGCTTCTGACTATTACTTGACTTTGAGATCTGATCCGTCACAAAAGTTCCTTGTTGAGTTAAAGATCGGTGGAGATCTTGATAATAAAAAGGCCAGAAGTGAAAAAGAAGCCCTACTTGAGCAATATGTGATTTTGAGGAATAGCGATGAGATTAAGCCCAGTGATACAGTCAAGATATTTTTCTGCACCGCTTATAACAAATACGGTGAAGACGCAAAGTGGACACAGGAAAGGGTAAGACAGTTCTTCTGTGATAGCGAAATTAAAGTGGGAAGGGATTTCTGGAACTTCTTTTGTAATTCTCCAGAGGGCTATGAGGCTGTTAAAAGCTCATATCTTAAACACGCTCACTTTTTGAAGGATGCTCTTAAAGAGATAGTTGAACATTTTGCTTCACCTTAATTGGTTTGTAATTCAAAATAAGTAGGTGGGTTACCTCTCTCTCATTCCTCCCACGAACATTATAAGAGTAATTTTTGCCATATTCGTCTATTGTGATGTTTGGATTCTTTATCTGTTGTTCTTTATAAATATTAAAAATAAAATCAGTTTTTTTAATTATCATCAACCCTCTACATTTAAGTTTCCCAAACAATACAGCCAAATCCTCCTGATCTTTTTTCCCAAAGGATTGTTTATCGTATTCAGAAAATTCGGTATCGTATGGTGGATCAAAGAAGCAAAAGTCGTCCTTGTTGATCTGGTTATCAATGCTCTTGAAAAATTCCTTGAAATCAAGACTATAAATATCAGTATTTTTAAGTAGATTAACGACAGGCGAGGAAAAGGCATTATTGATTTTTGTGTGGAAGCTCTTTTTATTATAAGAAGCCCCGCCGTAGGGAATGTTAAACTTTCCTTCGCTGTTAAATCTAAACATTGATCCGAAACAATATTCTCTTATAAAGAAAAATTGAGCTACTTCCTCCTCCTTGTTCTCGGGAACGAATTTATCCCTCAGATAGTAGTAATAAGCACCTTTGGTTACAGCGACTATCTGGTCGTAAAAGTCTTTGTCGCTGAATACACCATTTTTTATTTCAAGTCCAACAATTCTATGAAGTTTATCAATCAACCCTTCAGAAAGAAGCTCCCAATATTTTTCTTGACCGTTTATTAACTTTGGGAGATTATTATCGTCACTCAATTTTCCAATTTCTTCTTTTATCTTAGACTCGCTGATGTTGTTCTTATATTGTTTTGTGTCGTCGAAAACTGTTTTAGCAATGATAGAGAGGTTGTCCCAGTCATTGGCTATCTGTTCTAATGCTTTTTTGAAATCTCCATTTTCTTCTTTCAAGAAGCGATAAAAAGCCATCAGATTGTCGTTGATGTCGTTTATAATGGACTTCTTTGGTTCAAGGTTAAAATAGATACCACCCCCTCCAAAGAAAGGCTCTGTGTAAGTTTTTGTGTCTTTGGGAATAATATCCTTGATGTTTTTATATTCCCTGGCTTTTCCACCTGGCCATTTGATAAGTGTTCTCATAATGTTTGATTTTCCTTTACGAACTGGTCTAATGACTTTTGAGGTATTCGATAGCCCTTTCCTAGTCTGACCGCTTTTAACTTACCATTTTTAATGTAGTTAAGAACTGTCTGCCAGTGAACTTGAAGAGTTTTTGCCACCTGTTCTACGGTTAAAAAATCGTTGTTTTCCATAGTGGTTTGTGTTATAAATAATTGTAAGCATTTATAAGTGAATAAGTCAAGCGACAATCGTCATTAATATGGCAAGCAAAAATAGGGATGAAGATAAATTACGAAAGAGACTTGTCTCAGCTTTGAGAGAAGTACTAACAAAAAATGATTCTGAACTCTTTGTTGAAGATGTGCATGGTGTTGGAGAACACGGATTAGATATTGTTTTCCTCTCCCGTGATTGTTCTGGTGAAAAACATTGCTTTGGGATACAAGTAAAGGCGGTTAATATTTCATGCCATGGACATCCCACCAAAGATGTCAAAGAAATAATAGGGCAACTCACTATCGCAAGTGGTTACGATTATAAATTTCAAACAGATAATACCTATGAATTTAGTGGATTTTATGTCGTGACTGATAAAGAAATCTCTGAAGTGGCAAAGAGGTATATTTCATCTTCATTTAAGCATGGAAGGCCAATTTACTATTTTTACGGTTCAAGATTAGAAAAATTTTTACTTGATAACGAAAATAAAAACATCACAGAACTATGAAAATAAAATTCGAAGCCAAAGACAATAAAAGTAACCCAACAAAGCAAGCAAAGGCTTTTATTTCCTTTCTGATGGAAGAACGCCATGTCCGAGAGGAAGTAAAAGTGTTATTTCCTGAGAAGGTCTTGGGTAAAGGTGCGGATTATTTTGTAGCTGACTTCGGACTTCTAATCGAGGCTACGCAACTTATTGATAATAAAGATTTAGCTCAAAGCGCAAGGTGGGCTATTACAGTGAATACTCTGAGCAAACTAATTAAGCAAGATAAGAGATTTTCCTCGATCAAGGGGCTGCACTCCATTTCAACGCCTGAAGGTTTTGGTCTTAAAACCTCGCAACTGAAGAGTGAGCAAGTATTAAACACGAAGATTAGTAAAGCAGTTGATCTCATTGTTCAGTCGGTTTTATCTGAACAATCGGAAGTTGTTGTGTTTGGAACTAAGTTAAAAATAGAGAAGGTTGATGAGACCAATAACGGTATTTACTTCTCAACAATGGGAAGAGCGAGATCTATTAATGTTGCAGGTATTTTCCACGAGAACTTAAAGAATAAGTTTGAAAAAGCAGACACACAATTATCCTTGAAAAAGGTAAATAAAATACAAGTTAAAGAAAGAGTGCTTCTCATAGTAAATAAATATCGTCTTCTAACATTTGATTGGGATTTGTTTAAAGGACTTAGTTACTCATATAAGGAATTAGTTGAAAAATATAAGAACATCGATGAAATTTGGTTTCAAACTGAAGATGGAGAGGGTAAGTATCACCACAAGTTGCTTTATAAAAAATCTCTCTTTGCGCAGTTCGAGAATATGGACTTTTCGAACATGACCAGTCAAGACTATGGTGTTTTTGCAAAGTGGTTTTCACCCCTCGAGGAATTAGACGATAAGAAGAAGCAAAGCCTGATAGAGGCTCTCAAAATTCTATTACAGCATCATTCTCCTCATGAGATCTTTCCAGACCCTCAAACAAGAATTGAGATGGTGAGATATGGGAGATGGCTTGCTGAAAATAATAAAAGAAGTGAGGCAAATTGGTTAGTGGAACAATTTTTAGATGATCCAGATCCACTTGACCCTCCAACTCAAGACAAAAAGGATTATGGCAACGAATTGCACGAAAGCATTAAGAACGCTAGTAAACCCGATATGCACGCCATCCAAACTGTAAAAGGTCACTTAGCTTGGACTGTTCAACTTTTAGCACTGAGAAGAGATTTCCTGAAAGAAGCTTACACTTACACGCAGGGCATACTAAGGAATACCAAACACTTATATTTAGTTCTCCAATGGTTATTTCCATTGATTGAAATATCAAATAGACGATTTTGGTTAAAGGAATTGGACAGGAAACTTTATAACGATTTTAGGAAACTGAGCTTCGAGCTTCTTGGGTCTTACTCAAAATATCCTGATATAGCAAAAGGGTTGGTTCATATTTTCCATTATTTTAGAGATTTAACTACAGAAGAAGCGAAGGAGGTATTAAGTAAGCTTGAGAGTGCTGACGACTATGAAGCCTTGCTTCTTTATTTTGCTTTGTTTAGACAGAGGCACTTCAAAGAAGACAAATATAACCCACGGGTTAGAAACTATAACCCTGAATTTGCTCAAAGAAAGCTTGAAGATGTCATATTAAGCAACGATGGAGGATTACTTAATCTGCGTTCTGGTATAGCCTGGAATATTTGGAAAATACTCTCGGAGGATGGAAAAGAATTTGAAACGCTGAAGCCTTTAATAAACAAGTTTTTGTCGACACCATATGATAATCATCTTTATCATAACTTTGAGAGAATTGTAGAAGACCATCTTGATAAGCACAGCGATGAATGCATCGATTGGTTTAGCAAAATAACTAGAGCCGCAAATGAATATCTTAATACAAGACCTGATGAGGGCAGAAATGTTTGGTTAGGCACAAAGATAGGAAAGGTATTAAGAAAATTAGCTGCTACCAGCCCCGAAGAACTGATAAACACGATACAACTCCTTTATGAGATGTGGATGAAAGGAGCCTATATCGGAACGATCTCGGAGATTTTTAGTTCATATAAGGCTATCGATGATCCTGAGCTTTGGTTAAAAGCCAAAGATAAATTTAAGGAGTTATATGCTCAAATGAAGTCTGTGAATGAAAAACTTGAGGAGGTTGATTGGGAAGAATAACTAGAAGTTCAAAAATGGAAGCGCAAATGAAAAATGATCAGTTAATCGCAAAAAGACTTATCGAGCAAGTTTTAACAAACTGGGTAAATCCTGAGCTTGAAAAAAGAAAGAGTGAGAATAAACTAAATCTCGATTTCAGGCTTAAAGCCGCTCAGGTTATTTTTTCAGTGGGAGGAGCACCCTTAGTTAGAGTTAATAGTGAAGTAAAGGTAATTGTAAAAGCGAAGTTTAACCGTCCAATTAAGAAAGGCGAGGCTGTTCTTAATAAAGATATTGAGGATATTCGCTCCTTTCATTTAATAGATGAAGAAAAAGATTTTGGGCATATTACTATCGTTCGGCTTGTGAAAGGATGGTTTGTTGGTTTTAGCTTCATTTATGACGTTTCAAAATCTAAGGAGCTTTATGATATTGCTATTGAATTTATGAAGTCAGCCTACTCAGATTTACAAGAAAAAAGACACCGTCCTTTTATAGAATCTGCTTTAATTGCTGCTGAAAATTTGGCAAAGGCCAGAATCTACCTTTTACCAGACAAGGAGATACGAAAAGCGAAGACACATGGTTTGGTTCAGGGCAAAGTAAATCGTTATGCGCAGACAAACAGCATTATAAAACTTGATCAGAGAGATGTATTTAACGAACTGATAAAGTTAAGAGATAAAGCCCGATATGATCCAAAATTTAGCCTAGAACATAGTAAGGCAGAGAAAATATTTAACGCCTTGAAAGGACTTAGTAAAGAAGTATTTATTTATCTGGTTAGGTTTGGAGAATTGTCAAACAAGACAATATCATTTAATTGACCTTATTTATGAAAAATTGTTATTTGTGTGGAGCAGAGGCGACTACCTTTGATCACGTTCCCCCAAAAGGATTATTTCCAAAGGATTTTCAGTATAAGGGGATTAAAGTTCCTGCCTGTAAAACCTGCAACAATGAAAGTTCCAAAGACGACGAATATCTACGGGACTGCTTTGCGATCACTGGACATAATAAAGCAGCTCGCCAAGTTTTTCTTGACACTGTAAGAAGGAGCTACCTAAGACCTTATTCCCAATTGCAATCAGTTACAAAACACCAAAGGATTCTTAACTCTATGGCAAAGATTGACTTGAAAACTCCAGGGGGGGATATTTTTAGGAAAAGTAACCGCAATGCGGATGAAAAGTGATCGGATTGAAAATTCGCTTAAAAGGATTGTCAAAGGCATTTATTTTAGTCGTTATAAAAAATCAATTCCAAGTGGTTATAATTTCAAGGTATATTTTCAGCCAGTTGATTTGGGACGAGAACTGTTAAATGAAGCAAAAAAGAAGGGGGCATTAAACGCTGGAAGATTCGGCGACATCTTTTCTTATATGGGCTTCTGTGTAAAAGAGGATGAATTTGTTGGAATTTGGTGGCTGTCTTTTTATCAAACACATGGGGCTATCGTGATGGTGGATAGTTCAAGCAGGCTATTCGGATAGCGGAAGGGGCTTAGCAGGAATTAACAGATAAGAATTTCTGAACCTCTTTCGCTGTAAATTCTGGATATTCCAGTTCAGAAGACCAGTCTGTTTGCCGATAATCATACCATCGTGCGAGCTGATTACAAGATTTTAGAACTTAGTCACCTTCAAGGCTAATTGAATTCAATTTCTTGCTAAGATTTTCAGCAGAAATAATTTTTTAGTGCCTTTGGGCAATTTTAGAACCTAATTTCAGTGGTTCGAATCCAATAGCGGGTTAAAAATGCATTGACCTTAGGTCGAACATTTAGGATAAAATATATATTATGCAAAGAAAATTTATTAACTCTGAGGATTACAGAGAAGTAATAGAACCGGGGACAAAAATTAGCTTTGGTAGAATCTCCCCTTTTCCAGTGTTAAATTTTCCACCCGATAAAACTAAGTTTGTTGCATGGTACGGTAATATTTCTTTCCCCTCGGGAGGTAGTATGGCAATCGGAACACTCGAAGTTTGCAGACAAGGAAGTGGTACTGTTTTATATGATTTTGATAGATATCCAATCTACACAACCGGAACGCCAACAACTTACGAGGCAGTTGGACCACAAAAACCAAGCTATCATTGGACAAATGAGTTGCCTGGGCATTTACAAAATAATGCACCCAATTGGATAAAAGAAGTTACTAAGGGAAGTTCACAGAAAGAAAAATAAGAAAATGAAACAAGATATATCAAAACATACAAAGAGCTACGAAAGACAGGCGGTTTACTATGATGCAATCTATGAAGCTCAGGGAAAAGATTATAGAAAAGAGGCGAGCCAAATTCATGAAGTAATTGATAAGCACAAAAAATCAGAAGGAAATGAATTACTCGATGTTGGATGTGGAACAGGTGGTCATTTCTCTTTCTTAAGAGAGTGGTATTCAATTGAGGGTCTTGATATAGACCCGCATATGCTCCAAGTAGCAAGGCAAAGACATCCAGATATTACCTTCCATCAAGGCGACATGGTTAACTTCGATTTAGGAAAACAACTTGATGTGGTTACTTGCTTATTTAGTGCTATTGGCTACGCCATGACTGTTCCAAATTTACAGTCGGCGATTAAATCTCTTGAACGTCATACAAAACCAGGGGGTGTTGTAGTTGTAGAACCATGGTTTTCACCTGAGCAATGGAAGGTTGGCAGACCCTCTGCTGTTTTCGTTGACAAGCCAGATATGAAATTAGCTCGTATAAACATAAGCGAAAGAAAAGACAATATCTCGATTGTGAATTTCCATTTTTTAGTAGCAACACCTGGTAATGTTGAACATTTCACTGAGTTGCATGAAATAGGTCTTTTTACGAAAGAGGAATATATGGAGGCATTTGAGAAAGCGGGTTTACAAACTACATTTGACCCGCAAGGAATTACAGGTAGAGGCCTCTATATTGGTGTAAAATCATCCTAAGCTAACACAGGTTGAACTTGCAACCTTCTAATTTCCTCCCACCTTACTCTTATCAACTCCATCTGTATAACATTTTCAAAAGCCCTTAAAAGTTTATCAGTTGTAGCTCTAAGAATCTCAGGGCTAGGGAACCATTCAAGACGAGAGGCGTAAAAAGCTATTTTGTCAAAGGGATTTATCCAGTCGTATCGGGCTATTTTGCCATTCAGCTCTAAGTTCTGAAGTGTCATCTTCAAAAGTAGCCGTTTTTCGTGGACTTCAGAACTTTCAAACAGTTTACTGGTATTAGAAGCCAGTTTCAGCAGGTATTCTGAGGTCAAATAGTATTCTTCGTCTGCAAAGTGCAGTTTGGCAATCTTTTTGCTAATTTCCTTTTGTTTTGCCCGCCCCGTTGTCTCCATAGATCACGATCAGACCTTTGGGCTTAAAGGTTAGATTTTGACCAGGAGCTAAGGCATTGACATCAATAACATCTTTAATTGCAAGTAAAATAACTCCAGGATGGCTACCATTCTTTCCCTTTTTGAGAGGACTTACTTTTAGGGGCTTTGGTTGAATTTTATTGTTGCCTTTGATCTCAATACCATTTTCTTTCTTGCACAAAATCAATAACTCCTCAATGTCTTTATTCGAGATTAACTCCTGTTCAATGATTCGCCTAAGAGCGTCTTGCTGCCATCTTGATAATTTTTTTGATGCCCAATCGACGATTTGGTCTTGGATATTTATTCTCATATTTTCTATAAAAAACTGCCCAATTAAGGGCAGTTAAATCAGCAATCTTTGAGAGGACTATCTGATTACACCTCTTTGGTAACCAGAACTTCTTCTCCCAACATGTCAATGATTTTGACTGCCACCTTGATTGGTTTTTCTTTTATTTCTAGTTCGTATTCTCCTTTAATCGCTCTTAAAAAAGCTGTAGAAACTGTGAAAAGATGGAGAGTGGACGTAATCAAGACATATTTCCACCAGGATCAGGGATCGGTATTTAAGGCGTATGAGTATGTTGGAACTATTGTTAAAACGTTAAAGGCTACAATTTCCTTTTCCCGAGTGGCAACACCGCAGGACAATCCGGAGATGGAGGTATTTTTTGGGAGATTAAAAGACGAATGGAAAAAAGTCTTTTATGAGGCAAAAACGGAGGATGAGGTAATCGGCTTGATTTCCCAGGCGATTACATATTGCAATACGATAAGAATTCATTCAGCGCATAAGAATATGTCGCCGGATGAATTTTTGAAGGATCATTTACCAGTTAAAAATTAAGGAGTCGGATTTAGGAAGACAAAGATTTTATAGACTGATAACTGGTACAGTAAAAGGGGTTCACTTCAGGATCAACAGTAACAGTTGAAAAATATGTTGATAATTCCGAGTATAGATATATCAGAAATAAAGATATAAACGATTTTGTAATTAGCGATGATGAGCCTGTTTTGATTCCAAAAAATGTTTATGAACCACTTAAACAATTTCATGTTAAAGAAAACGACTTGCTATTTACTGTGGTTGGAACGCTAGGAAAAGTTGCGATTGCCCAAAAAAAAGACAATCATTCTATCTTCAGTTGCAAGAATACGCTTTTAAGATCAAAAAATATAAACCCTTATTATTTATTATCATATCTAAATTCGCCGATAGGACAAATATTTTCGTTACGAGGGAAAAGAGGGGCAATACAAGAAGGATTGAATTTATCTGATTTGAAAGAGATCGGAGTTTTCCTTGCTTCGACTGATTTTCAAAGTCAAATGGAAAAGTTAGTCAAAAAGTCTTTTGGTTTAGTAAATCAATCAAAATCCCTCTACTCTCAAGCCGAACAATTGCTCCTTTCTGAACTTGGACTTTTGGGCTGGAAGCCAAAACACACACTTTCTTTCGTCAAAAACTTTTCCAACACAAAAGAATCGAATCGTTTTGACGCGGAGTATTTTCAGCCGAAATTCGAGGAAATCATTGAAGCGGTGAAGAAATACAAAGGCGGATTTGATGAATTGGGAAATTTGGTAAAAGTGAAAAAAAGCGTTGAGCCGGGAAGCGAAGCATACCAAGAAAACGGAATCCCATTTGTCCGCGTGAGCAATCTTTCAAAATTTGAACTTTCCGACAACAATCAGCAATTTATATCAGAGGAATTATATGAAGAATTAAAAACTCATCAGCCAAAACAAGGCGAGATTTTACTTTCAAAAGACGCAACGCCCGGCATGGCTTATTATTTGAACGAAGAACCGCAAAAAATGATTGCTTCGGGCGGTATTTTGAGATTAAAAATAGATAACAAACAAGTTTTGCCCGAATATCTAACGCTTGTGTTAAATTCCGTGATTGTTCAGAAACAAATTGAGCGCGACGCTGGCGGATCAATCATAAATCACTGGAGACCGGATCAGGTGAAAGCGACACTAATTCCTATTTTAAAAAACGAGAAGCAAAAGAAAATTAAAGAGTTTGTTGAAAAATCGTTTAGCGATAGAAAATTATCAAAATCCCTGCTTGAAATTTCTAAGCGGGGCGTTGAAATGGCGATTGAGAAAAATGAAGAAGAAGCGGGAAAATGGATAAATAGCGAGGTTAGAAAATTAGAAATGAAATTTTAGGCGGCGCGCCAGTTTTCAACTGGCACGAAATTCGGCGGCGGCGGAAAAGCGAGGGCGGGCAAAAATTCCTTCCCCACAGCCCCCTTCCTTTTTGCCCGCCCGAGCTTAAAAGTTTTTCAAAATTCAGCGTTCGGATTTTCGCTAAAAAAAGTTCCCTCCATGGGCGGGCAGGCGGATTTCGTTCAGCGTTCGAAGGAGAAAAAAAAGTATCATTTTGGTTTAATGTCACAAACCAATCTTTTACGCAGCTTTGGACATATTTTCGCTAATTCGTTATGCCTCGTCCGTAACCTGCCCGTGATTGTAATCAAGAAACCAAAAAAAGTGAGGTGTTTTTTTCCTCGGTTTCTTAGTAAGATAAATGAATGGAAGTAGGTGAAAATGGGCGAGCAAAAGAAGTCATCATCATTTTACTGGCTGTTATTCTCGCAAATCTGATTTTTCTTGACCTTAAAGCAGTCCTCAAAGACGAAAAAGTAAACATACCTAAAATACAGACGATTATCACGCCGACGACACCCATTATCCCATCAAATCCCGATAACCTGTGCCCTGTCAGTTGTCTTGATAAAATCAGCGAAGCGACTGCCTCTATCAAACTCCAAGAACCAGTCGTCACCATTGTCCAACAAGTGAAAAGTGTCTCGGAGGTAAAAGAATTTTTTGTCCCGATTGGCACCGGAACTAATTCGACTGAAGACTGGGAAGATATACCAGGACTTCTTGTGACGATTGATAGCAATCAATATGGCAAAATCAAATCTGTTGTCTTTGAGGCGACTGTTCGTGTGCCCACACTTGACCAGTGGGCAAAGGTGAGACTGTACAATGTCACAGACAGACAGCCGGTTTGGTCCTCTGAAGTTAGTTTCACCATTGGCAGTCAGCCGACTTTACTCATATCATCACCCTTTACGTTATCTTCAGGCGTCAAATCTTATCAGGTGCAGATGAAAACTCAAATCAGACGCCCAGCTTCCCTTGATCAATCAAGGATTCATATAACTACCTATTAAGAATCAAATAACAAATCAATTCTGAAGGGTAATCCAGTTATCAGGATTTTCTTGATTGAGGAAGTAGGGTCCATTGTCTTTGTATACACAGGGATTTTGATCGCGTGCTTCTCTCGTTACAATAGCCTCCTCTTGTGAAGCAATCCCTTTTTCCATATACTGGGCGAAAACACTTTCGCTCATGTGACTAAAAACAGAATCAAGATCAGTGAAAGGCCCTCTCCAGTTGTCGATTCTTTTGGCCGTTAGAGCTCCTTTTGCATAGACAACGTCAAATGTGTCTCTATTTGCACCTGCTACTGCAGCGTGGCCGATGATTTCTCCTGCCTTCACTTCACTACCTCGCCTTAATCCTTCGCGGATATTGATGTGCTGGACGCTAAACGTCCATCTACCAATAGGCGGCAATATGACAAACATGTCTTTTGGCGCAATCCAAATTTCTCCCTCCAGTCCCTCTGCCCGGTCATCGCGAGTGGCTACCACGTACCCGTCATAAGGGGCGTAGATTTCCACAGTATCACTCCCGAGGTACTCCGGCTTGACCCAGAAATAATGCTTCATACTTCTTTTCATTTCGCGTTCATCCTGCGGTACAGTGGTATGCCCGGCGCAACTCCTGAATTTTGAGATTTTTTCTATTTTGTCAAGTTCTGTGAAGTTAGCAACGATTTGTGGGGCAGGTGCATTTTGAGATAGTATAAAGAGGATAATAATGGCAAGTACTAAAATCAGAATCAAAACTCCAATCACCTTTAAAATTTTCTTCATACCTTAAAGATTAACGAAAATAGATATCATATGCAATCTTTTTTTAGACGCGGTATAATTACAATATGAGGAACATAACTTCTCTTTTGTTAAAACAATACAAAAGAATGTCAGGTGATAAAAAGGTACGAATTTCATTGAGTCTTTCGCAAATGGTTCGCAGAATTAGAAAAAATGGAATAATTGCAAGTACATTACATCGTGGAGATTGACCAAGCGGGTCTTCTTAAACATATCTCTTCATTTTTAGACACACATAGAATTCCTTATATGCTTACGGGTGCATTAAGTGTAGTCTATTATGGTAGGCCACGAGCTTCTCATGATATTGACTTTGTCGTTGAAATCCATACATCTGAAGTAAAAAGAGTTCTAACTATTTTGAAAAAACTACCAACAGAATACTCTGTCCAGTTTGATGCCGTTACAGAAGCTATTGAAAAAAAGCTCATGTTTAATATCATACACCTTCCAACGTACCTAAAACTTGATTTTTGGCTTTTAACTAATGATCCTTTTGATAAGGAAAGATTTAACAGAAGACGCCGTGTTAAGTTGCTGGATCAATTTATGACAATTTCAACCCCAGAGGATACCATTATTCAGAAACTTCGTTGGTATGAAGAAGCTCGTATTGAAAAACACTTGGTTGATGCGGCTTTTGTCCGTCAGATTCAAAAAAAAGAGTTAGATTTGCAATATCTCAAAAAATGGATACATAAACTAAAACTCATGAAATATTTTAGTAAATTAGACAAAATCGTTTTAGATAAATACCTATAATCCTAAATATCAGAATTCTAATTTTATCTATATGTTTTGGCAAAGGTAACGAGCATTTTTTTTCCTTCCAATTCTTTCTGATCCATATTGTTTATCGCCTTTTGAGCCGCCCTTGAGGTGGCAAACGTGACATAGCCGAAACCCTTAGAAGCGCCTGTATATCTATGTTTTTCAATGGCAACTGCAGTTATCTTCCCAAATTGAGTAAACATCTGCTTCAGTGATCTGTTTGAAAATGTTGGCGGTATACTACCAACAAACAATCTCTTTGTATCCATATATTCCACCTCCTTTCGGTAGTGACGTATCCGTGTGCAAATACGTAAAACAGAAGAGTCGTAATGTGAGATTATCTGTTAATTGTTTTAAGAAAAAAGTATAAAAAAAGGTTATAAATACAGTATACCAGATTTCATTTGTGCATGTGTATTAAAATAGCACCATGAACAAAATGGCAAATTGATTTACAAAGATAACTATATGGGCGGTCTTGTTGATCAAAGAAAAGGAGTATGAAAGTTATGACAGATATTGATGATATATTACAAAGAGTTGAGCGAATAGAAAATCGCAATCAAAAAGTGGAACTGGATAAGGCATGGGAAACAAGTCATATCAATTGAAAAGGAATAATATGCTATGATTTCGATTGATGATTTCAACAAAATAGATATACGGCTTGGGGCGATTACAAAAGTTGAGGATTTTCCCGAAGCACGAAAACCCGCATATAAAATGGAGAATGCATTCTCATTGCGCCTGATACTGACAAGGCGGTTATTGGAGGAAAATTACATTAATAGTAATCAAGTATTTTTTTATATGTTTCAATATACTTTTTGACCATGTGTTGTGCCGTAAAGTATTTTTCGACTCGAGCTCGACAATGTTGACGCATTGTACGATATACTGATTCAGGCATAGCATATATCCTTTCTATTGCTTCGCAAAGTCCATCAATACCAATCTTATGGGTAATAAATTTTCCTCTTGTTTCTTCAATTGATGGATTGACTAAAAAACCCGTGATACCGTCTTCTATTATTTCAGGTACTGAACCGCGGGCAAAAGCAACAATAGGTGTTCCGCTGGCCATCGACTCGATAAGCACGAGACCAAATGGTTCTTCCCACTGTACAGGAAAAAGGAAAAGCTTGCTTAGTTGGAATTCTTTTCCCAAATAATAACGGTACAGACTTTTGTGAACGCTGATTAATGAAGTTGGTTTATATGTTCCTTCTATTATCCGTTTAATCAAACGAGGAGTTTCTTTTTTAACTAAGGGGAAGATATGGGAGGGTTTTTTCACCTTTTTGATAACTCGGATAAGTTCGTTTATTCCTTTTTCACGGATAGCTCTCCCTGCCCATACGATTCTGTCTCCGCCTATTTCATTGAATTTCCATAGTCTTTTGATATCTACCCCATGGTAAATAGTGTCAATGTAATTAAGGTTTGGTAATGGGTTGCGTTGTGTATCGGAGATGGAAACAAAATAAATATTCTTAAGATTTTTGAAAAGAGATAAATACTTCTTATTATATTTCTCCTCAAGAAAACTTCCATGCATGGTGACAAGAATTGGTTTTTTAATAAATGGAGCAAATGGCAATACTATATCACCATTGCCGATATTGACATGATAAATATCAAAGTCATCTTGCATGCTTAGTGCCTTAGATACCAAAGCTAGTTCAAATGTCTTATGATGTTGGATACCGATCTCTCTGTCAGTGGTTGATGATCTATAATTAACACTCTCGATTTTGACTGGAAGTTGAGAGTCGCCGGATGCGAATGCGGTGATATGGAGATCATGTTTTTTTGCTTGTTTTGCCAATTGTCGAATAAAAATGTAGTCGAATATTTCTGTTCCTTTTGTTGTATTACGATTGATAGATACAAAATTAGAATTAACTATAGCCAGCCGAATCATTTAGATATTTTATCACAATAAGCCGATTAGAACAAACCCTTTAAATTTTGAGATAAGATCTATATTGGCAGTCTAATATGTAGAGTGCCAATTTGTCAAGCGGTATTTGGTGGTTTTTGCGGTGAATATATAGTAGGCTCTAGACTAGGAAATTCTAACAAAACGATACTTTTTCAGTAAAACTATAAGCTCTTTGCACAACTGTTCTTTCTTCTTTCCGTATCTCCATT
>Ga0209542_10008272_pt1 | contig 19482 bp, 19 predicted proteins | sample RifCSPhighO2_01_FD_184028 | JGI IMG/M metagenome (GOLD analysis project Ga0209542, IMG submission 184028) | Soil microbial communities from Rifle, Colorado - Rifle CSP2_plank highO2_0.1 (SPAdes) (version 2) | ecosystem: Environmental > Terrestrial > Deep subsurface > Rock core/Sediment ...
CTCGCCGAACGCGCGGGCCGCTTTCGCGATCGGATTGTCTCCTCCGGCGAGCGTGCGCGATTCTCCAACCACCACTGCTGTAATGTTTTCATGAGCGATAAGCGTACATATTTCATCAAGCAAGCGGGGCGTATTCTGAATGATGGAGTGCGGGAAGCCCATCATGCCCGCTTCGTCGGAGAGCGCGAGGCCGATTCTCTTGCTGCCATAGTCCACACCGAGATATCGCATATAAGATAGGTATGGTATACCATACCCGTATGGAAAACTTTTCACCTTTGTATTCTCCCTTCCCGCCAGAATTATTGCTTGCGTTTATTCCGCTCGTTATTGCGGTGGTGCTGTGGACTGTTGTCTTGAAAGGATTCGCACTCTGGCACGCGGCACGCGGCAGTCAGAAAGGATGGTTTATCGCACTCCTCATCGTCAACACACTGGGTCTTTTAGAACTCGTGTACCTTATTTGGTTCCGCCCGATTCGTAATTCTCAAGCGACTGCGATAAACTCATCACCGCGGGTGTAAGAAAAGGAGAGGTGGCAGAGCGGTCTAATGCACCGGTCTTGAAAACCGGAGTCCTGGAAACGGGACCGTGAGTTCGAATCTCACCCTCTCCGCCAGATTTCCAAGTTTGAACCTTAGTGTTTGCAACGTGTTTTGACCCCCTTGGGGGTTCAGGAGGTTCAATCTTGGCAACTTGTAGGTCTATAAGAACATCAAAGACTGGCGTCCATATCGGCGTCAGTTTTTGATTTCTAACGACGAATCCATCGAAGCAAAGCTTCATGAGTGTACGCTTTTGGTGGAAGCCGCTGGTCTGGAATACACGGTCGGCGTGGTCGGTGAAATCCAACAGCTCGTTGAACTTCTGCACGAACTTATCGGACTTGCCCTCCATCTCACCCAAGCGACCCTGATACATCTCTTTCTCCCTTAAGAGCTCGTCCTGAATCTTTATAAAGACCTCTGCGTCTATGATGCGTTTTGAGCGATCCACGACGATGTTGCGGATCTGCTGTTGGATGCGGATAAGCTCCTGTTTGAGACTTTTGCGCTCCTTGTCCTCCTGATCCAGACGTTCCTTGGCGAAGTACTGGAAGTAAGCATCGAGTACCTTTTTGAACCTGTCCGGCAACTGCACCCTTGAGAGCATGACAGCGACCTGTGCCTCGACGTCCTCCCATCGCATGTACTTCTTTTCCATACACTTGGGATTTTTTCGATGACTGCACGAATAGTAGAGATGATTCTTTTGCATCTGGCCACAAAGCATCGATCCGCAGTCGCCACACCTCATAAAGCCGGCCATTGGATACGAGTGCTTGCGTGTGCGATCAGCATAGTGATTGTGCTGTTCGATGATCTCTTGGACATCGTCGTAGAGTTTCTTAGTGATGAGAGGTGGAAAATTCGCCTGAGCTGTTGCTGACCTAGTCTTGATCAAGCCGTAATAGATCGTGTTTGCCAATATGTGCTCGGCGGCCTTGCGACTGATCGACTTACCACCTCGTGTCTTCAAACCTCGCTTATTGAGATCAGCAGACAAAGACTCATATGAATACTTGCCGGTGGCGTAGAGCTCGAATGCCAGTTTGATATACGGAGCCCGAATGTTATCGACTATAAGAGACTTGGTCTTCTTATCGTTCAGATACCCGAGCGGTGCGTATCCGGGGAAGCGACCACGCTCTACGGCCTCTTTGAGACCTTTCCTGACCTCCCAGCTGATGTTCTGGGACGTCCATTGAGCAATCGACGACATGATGTTCTCGACCAACTCTCCGGAGAAAGACTCATCGAATTGCTCGACCACCGAGATCAACCGGACGTCGTGCTTTTTAAGCATCATCTTGATCGCCGCATAGTCTGCGACGTTGCGACACATACGATCAAGCTTGTGCATTAAGATCGCATCGACCTTAGCATCGGTCTTTGCTCGGTGAAGCATTTTTTGAAGCTGTGGACGTTCGACAGTCCGAGCCGATTCTCCCTTTTCTTCGTAGATGCCGTCTGACGCAAGATTCCAGTGGTGATCCATGCCGTACTTTTGACATGCTTTCACTTGTGCCGGAATACTCAGTTCTCGTTCGGCCTGACGAGAGGTAGAGACTCGGCCGTAGATTAAATAGTTCATAATTTATTTTTTATATAGATTGAGGGCTCTCCTTTGTGGAGAGCCCTGGCGATTAATATTTTTTTATGTGATATGTCAGCCTTCCTAACATCTTGCTTTCACGGAGAGGGTAGGTTTTCTTAAACCCTTCCTTTTCCGGCCGGAGCTCAAGATGATCGCCCCGTTCTTGGTAATAAGTCATAACCAAACCATCAGGTGTACTCATGATCACGATGTCACCATTCTTTATGGGTGCATCGGCATCGAGAATGATGAAGTCCCCAGAAAGAATACCGGCATCGGGAAGCGTGAGATCGGATACACGGAGTCCGAACACTCGATGCCCCGGCACAACGCCATCTTTGGGGAGTAAAACAAAATCGCTCGTTCGACTCAGATGACCGTCGAGATCATCAATAGGAATCGCCACGAGCACTGGCAATTTAAAATGACCATCACCCGAAAAACTTTTTTTCAATTCCTCTAATCCCTCCTCGAGCTTGTTGGCGGCCTCGTGGACACGCTTATCGCCGACACCTGTCGTGCCGAATTTATAGTTGCCCTCCATGCTGACCTGTTGGATCTTCCCCTCAGTCCACTGCTTCCTGACTTCCTCTTCCGGGAGCTGGTAGGCCTTAGCGAAAGTGGCCAGCTGTTTCTGGGACGGAATGCGAGCTCCATTCTCCAGCTGGCTGATGTAGCTCGACGAAAAGCCGAGCCGTTCTGCCAGCTCTTTGATAGTCCACTTATTCGATTCCCTCTGTTTTTTTAGATATGAACCAAATGACATATTTGTTGATTTTGCTTAATCGGCTAATGACGACCTTATTGCTTAACTATAGCAAATTAGTAAACATTAAGCAACTTTGCTTATCCACACCCCCTATCTCTTGACCAATTAAGCAAAATTGCTTAATATGACTAAGAGGTCTATTAGCTAACCAATATGAATAAAGCACCAACAAATATACGGCTGAGAGATCTCCGGATCAAGAAAGGGCTGACTCAATACCAGCTCGCTCGGATTCTAGGATTTCGGCACAACACGGCAATCAGCCGGTATGAGACTGGCCGAAAACGGCCGAGTCTTGAAACTGCCCAGCGAATCGCCCTCGCGCTGGGGGCAACAGTCGAGGAGGTCTTCCTGCCGTGAACAGGAATGCGAGAGAAATAAAAGTGTGAGGTCACTCTTATGAATCGCAACACATGTCACAACCAACAAAGGACGAGGAAGCCCTCATGGGGCTTACCAAGGACGCTCTCGCCGATGTCCTCGGCCGAGAGCCTACAAAGCAGGAGGTTTGGCGTGTTCATGCTGGATTCAAGCGCATGGCATTCATGCTTTTGGATCACCTAGATCACATCAAAAAACATGAGAACGAAAATCCTGATAAAGAGACTTATCCAGAGGATCTGGAAGCGGATGACTCGGAAGCCCCTGACCCGGAGAGAACTCTTGGCACGGAGGGAGAGTCTGCTGAGTAATTTCACGATCCGCGAATTAGAGAATCCGACTATGCGCCGGGACTTTTGTAGAGCGATGGACAACATCGACCGAGCTCTGCCCAAATCCAGAGAATGGTAGATAGCGCCTTACTCTCCCCTCAATGGCGCCAGACGTGAAGGGAGGAATAAGGCGCGATCCGTGAGGTCGATCACGCCTTTATTATTCGTTGCCATGTCCGATGAAAAAATAAAAGTTAGAGATTTAAGAAATGGCGATTGGTATTGGATCAACAAAGTGATCCTTGATGAGTATGGCGAGAAACTCAAGCCGATCGGCATCGCAATTTATAACTGCCTGGCGGCTCATGCTAATCAGGAGGGTTTTTGTTTTCCCTCACACAAGCACATTGCCAAAAAAATAGGAGCCAGCATCTCGAGCGTGCAAAGAGGCATTCGGGAACTCATCAAACTGAACCTCGTTCGTAAGGGCCGACAACGCTACCACAACCTGTACTACCTGTTGAAACTAGATAGGTCAGTGAGACCGACCTCAAACAAGCTCGGTCAGTCAGACCAGCACATCGGTCATACAGACCGGTCAGATCAGTCAGCCGGAACTACTAACAAGAATAAAGAAAAAGATTTAAATAAAAAGAATTACGTGGTCGACGAAAAAACTGTGGATAACTTGGAGAAAATGAAAAAACTGTTGGTCGACAAGATGTCTATGAACGACGGTAAGAAACGTTTAAGGACGGCAACGGGTGAACCTTGAAAACGAGATTAATCATTCGGACTTAGTCGAATCCGAATTATTGATTATTAATAACTAACCACCATGATTGAGGATTTCTGCGGTCGAGCCCGATAAGGAAAAGGTGAACATGTCTTGCTCTTTCCAAGCCGAGGTTCCTCCGTTGCCAGTTAAAGAGCAAACAGCTTATCGGGCTGGCACCAGAGAACCTCCGGAACAAAACTATGGAAGCAGAAGAACCAACCAATATAGGAATTTGTCCTCACTGCACCAATTACGTCTTCAAAGATGCCGTTTTTAACTCCGAGGGCAGATTCACTACCCGGTGTCCACATTGCAGTAAGACATTGAAAGTGATCATCAAAAGAAAAATTGAGATCATTATTCTTCCTGCTACCCAAGAGTTAAAGAAAAAAGGTCCCGGTGTTGTCGCAGTGATCCTCATCCTAAATCTGCCAATACTTCAAGGGTTTATCGATATTCTGGCTTGACCGATCGTAAGCACCTTGAGAAACGCAAAAGAGGCCTTAAATAGCCCCTTTTTGCCATTTATTTGCCCCTGTGGCGAGCTTTGCCCGAGGGGTTAGAGTGTGTGACCCATTAGCCCTGATCCATACCCCTTGCACAAGCCGCGGAAGACAAGAGGAGTCGCGGGCGGGACTCCCTAAAACTCACGAGCGTGAAATGTCTTGTATCTCCTTGGTGATTATTTCTTCTGCTTCTTCAAGTTTTTGTTCAAACTGCTCCAAAAATTCCGCTTCTTCGTCGGTTAGTTTTCTCTTAACCTTTTTAAGCCGCGCTACATGATTTGCAACACCGTCGCGAAGAACCCTAAATGCTTTTTCAGATACCTTTTCCGCCTCCCGGGCCTCGCGACGCATACGCGCTATGGTACGAGGAATCCTAAACCAGAGACGAATGCCGACCCATGCAAGTGCGCCAAGCGCTAAGAGAGCGAGAATGGCCGCAGACAAATATTTCAAAACAAAGCTCACAAAACCCGTGACAAATTCCGATCGTACCGAAACGGTAAGTGGAGAGGTCTCGGCGCTTTGCGCGCCACGCCCGTCTTTGACGCGGAGGGTTATTGTATAGACACCGGAATCAAGACCTTTAGTGACCACGAGCGAGAAATCGCCACTAGAATTGCTTCGAGTATATTCCTCCGATATCAACGTGTCGCCTTCGCGAATGTACCCCGTAACGTCGGAGTTCGGGTACGTCGTCCCGCGTATTTTCAGGATATCTCCCTCTTCCATGGTTTCCGGATAGTAAGTGATGGTCGGCGCGTCAATCGCCTCGATCGTGAAATCTGCCGAGCCGTTTCGTACATTTCCCGCGTTGTCTACCGCAGTAACAAGAAGTGTATAAGTACCGGGAGTCTGTGACGGGAGCACATAGGGATTGGATTCCGTCACGGGAGCAGTTTTGACGGGCTTCGTGTCGCTCCCCACTTTTATGTCGTAGTGACTTACCCCCGATTCACCATCTGTCGTATTGAAAAAAACGACTGGCTGAGGCTCCCACCCCTTGCTTCCATGCGGGAAGATTATAGAGAATGGTTTGGGCGGCGTGGTGTCAATGTTCACGCGATACCGCGAAACCGCACTCCATCCATCTGCAGTGCGTACTTGAAGCGCGAAGTAATAGGTGCCGTCCGGAAGCTCATCAATTTTCTTTTTGCTGATGGGTGGCAGATAAGAGACAGATGGGGTGCCTGACGGATTCTTGCCGATGAGCGTCCGCACCTCAAGCGCGCCGGATGGCAAGTTCCACAAAAACTCCGGCGTATTATCTGCATACCATTTGGTTTGGTCTGGATGCGTAGTAGATGTAATGCTAAACGCGTTACCTGTGGCAGGTGCTTCCGTCTGCGGTACGGGAGGTGTTTCTCCGGCGCTTGCGAGCGTGAAGACTGCGACCCGCATCCCGTTTAGGATATTCGTGCCGGTGCCGTCGTTGGCTAAAACGGAGCCGGAGGAGAAGCTTAGATTCGCTACCCCCGCATTTCGCGCACGGAAAGTTATGGTAAGAATTTTCCCGCTTGAGCCGGTATACCCAGGGTTCAATACGATTCCTTCAAAGCTGACCGTGCCCGCACTGTTGGAGAAGGACGGCTCCGCGGGCCAGAGGGAGAAAATAGAACCAGTTTTGGAAATGGAGATAACTTCAAGCTTGTCCCACGGGAACGAGACAACGCCGGAAGCGGCATTCATCGCTTGATCACTGCTGTCCACGTTTACGTTTACGGAGAATGTGTTGCCGACGTTGTATGAGCCGGACGGCGGCGAGAAGTTGAGCGTCGCCGCACTAGCGCTCGTTGGTAAGGCAAAAAATAGCCCGAGGATGAAGATATAGAATATATGTGAAATTATTTTCTTCTCCATAATTTTTTGAATATAAAAACGCAAAACGCCAACACTAAAGTAAGTATACCAAAAATTGAGAGGTAGTCGTACCACGAGAGCGAATAGCGAGGAGTAATCATCGAAATCCTTTCGTTACCTGAATTATCAACCGCCTTAACTACAACACGGCTTTTAAGTTTCTGGTCTTTGAGAACATAGGGACTTTCTGTACGAGTCCATGGAGATAAAAACGAAAGAAAAGCAAAACGAAATTCTTTTACTTCGTAGCGGAGAATGCCAGTACCTTTGTCTTGTGCAGAAAAAATCAGTGAGTACTTTCCTTCAAACAAATTTTTATCTCCGGAAACAATCGGCGTAAAATCTTCCGGCGGCTCTGTGTCGATAAATTCTTCCCTGCGAACTTTACTATCCCCGGGTTCAATAACGATATCAACATTACGGATAGAGATAGATTCTTTAGTACCCGCTCCGTCATTGCGCAGAGCAGTTACCTCTTGAAGCATGATTAGGGTATCCCCGTCCTTTTTAGCTTCAAAAACTACAGCAAATATTTGATTATTCGCACCACTCCATCCACCGGGGGTAATGCCAGAGAAAAGTATCTTGTTAGGCAATACGCTATGTGGCTTCTCGACCCAAAAGTTAATGACCGAGTTGCCATCTCGAATTTCCCGCACTGAAAGCAAGCCTTCTGGAAAAACAATTTGTCCTTCAATCGCATTCAATTGTTCTTCGGAATTCACAACCACATCAACGACAAATTGCTCACCTGTTTTTACTTCCACCTTGTGCGAGTCAAGCCGGATTTCGGCTGCAAAAGCAAAGAGCGGCACGCATAAGGCGAACAAGAGAATAGGAACGATTGTTTTGGTTGCAGTATTCATAATGTCTATCCGGTCCAGTTAAAGGCCATGATGCTGAAATCGACCAGATCGACTTTCCCATCGCCGCTCAAGTCAGCAGATGCGGGAGGGCTTGAACGTTTGTACCAGTACGCGGCAACTGAAAAATCAACGAGATTAACTTTATTATCACCATTCGTGTCGCCCTTTGGCACAGTCTTGGGCAATTCAGCAGTAACATTTTTTGTCCCCACAACAAATCCGATAACCTTGCCAAAGGTAGTAATTTCTCCGTTCAACGCCGATTTTGATTTAGTTTGATGCTGTCCCATTTCCAGAACGGACGTATCGAAATTCAGTAAATATGCTCCGCTCGCATCAGCTACTTTCTTTATAAAAAATTCCTCCTCCGAATTAACGCTCACGGTTATTTCCGAAGCAGGAGCACTCTGCCCGAAGACAGCGATATTGTCCCCGCGCCTGACCTCGCTTTTATCCGTGGAGATGGTGGGCGCAATAAAGATATTGCCAACCTTAGTGGTAACTCCGGAGGTAACGCTTATGGGAAATGTAAGGAGAGAGGAGCGGATGCCTTTACTGTCTTCCGAATAGACGCTGAAAATATAATTGCCGCCGGAGAGACCGGATATAGTCATTTGAAAATTAGCATTCGCGTCGGCAATTGTCGTCGCGGCGACTTGAGCATCTTTAAGCAAAGTGATTGTGCTTCTGGGATACGCTTTCCCGGTAAAGACGACATTGGTCGCCGGTATTGAGGGAACGCTACTTCCACCACCCCCACCGCCGCCTCCACCCCCTCCTCCTCCACCACCGCCAGAGGAGCCGGATGTGCATTGTGATGTATTAAAAGTGCAAGCGGATGTGCATGAAAGGGATCCACCGGTAAATCCAAGAGATGAGCATGACGAGCCGCCAAGATTTGACCCTTCACACTGTTCGCCGCTTCCGATAGCGCCATCGCCACAACCGGGGACAGTCGCTGTAATTTCAACAGTTATCGCTCCCGCCAAGAAAGGAGTGAAAAATAAGACGAGAGTTGCAAGATATACAAATAGATTTCGTTTTGCATTCATTCATTTTTGTTTCGTCGCCTGGGCAATAATGTGGCGATTGTATTTCCGCAATCCAATCGTTCCCGCGAACCAAAGAACCCCGCCGATTATGATAACGATAAGAAGTAACTGCCACGGGATAATAAAGAAACTGTAGGCAGCACTTGCTGTTTGGCTTGCATCGTCACCCCACACGAGATTGAGATTGGCGGTATACCAACCAAAGTGGAATTCGCTCAATTGTTTTAGAACCATCCCAAAAAATCCCGGCGGTTTTTCTTCGGTGAGTGGCGCTAGTTCACTTCCCCAAAGCACTTCAAATTTTCTTGCGCTACTTGGTAAGACACTCCCTTCGTTTTCATTTGCTAGAAGCTTCGCGGAAGTGATTCTGATAGTATTTTTGATCGTCACTTCGCCATGAGGCACTACGCGGTCGCCACCAGTGTTATTGATGCGATACATAAAAGCCACAGGCAAGGTGCTAAAAAATCTCTGATTGTCTTTAGCGGCAAATTCCAAAAGTCCTCCGCCTTCGGTGACTTCTCCTGAAACACGCAAGAGAACGAGAACGCCAATTTTGCCTCCGATTGAAACTTCACCTCCTCCCTGTGTTCCGGGTGCTTGGCTACCAAAAAAGATTGCCGCAAAATGTCCGCCGGGTTCCGCATTTTGCGGAATGACGATAGAAAAAGGGATGACGACACGCCTGCCTGATTCTAAAATGACTTTACTATCTGAACGTATCCAAGTAGCAAGACCGTCTTTGGCACCGATAAAGTGGGGAGCGCCGGAATCTCCACTCGGTTCAAAATTCTCGTACGAGGTGAAGAATGTCCTTGTTCCTTCCTGTTCATTAAACACTTCTATCTCACCGGAGAGGGTCGTCCCCGGGTCGCCGGTTATCTCAAATCTTGCCGGAGAAACAGTAAGCGCAAAAACAGGAGTTGCGATACTCACTCCGACTGCACATATTAGAAATGTATATAATAATTTTCGCATGAGATATATGTTTTCCGAAAAGTCCCTCGTGCCATACATCTCTAGAAGTTAGCAGTGGCTACATAGGTGAGCGTGGCGCTATAACTCCCAGCTTCGGTACTGGAAGTGATGTTTGCAAGATACCTCGCAGAGTAGGTGGTGTTGGTAGAAGCTCCAGAAGCGGAAGCTACCTGATCGGGAAATGCGGCGCTATCAAATGCGAAACCGGCAGCGGCATAGGGAGCAGTTACTGCTCCGGAACCACCCGAAGCAGTCATACGCAGTCCGAATTGCTCAGTACCTGCAGATGAAGCAGTGTTAGAAGAACCAATTGCGGTAATAGTGTTTGCGCCAGAAGTAAGTGTTGCTCCATTCAGTGTCATTGTGTAGCCGTTTGAAGCGTTGGTCCCAACAATAAGAGTGTGAGCTTCAACTTCAGAAGCGTCTCCGGCAGAGTTATCAGCATATTGAGCGGCGGAGGCAGAGAGCGTTCCGAATTCAATAGTGTTGTCTGAAATACTGAAGGTGAGAGATTGCGAAACAGTAGCGGTTACAGCGACCTGATCATCACTCAAAATATTAACTGTGATGGTTCCTGTGTCGCCAAATGCACCGGATACGGCTATTGCGTAAGATGTAGCAGAAGAAGCGTTTGTAGAGTTGGTGCTATCGTAGGTGATGATTACTTTATCGCTCGCCGCTATTGCTGCCGTACCCACGCCGTCGGTCGGCGCGGTCAATGTCAAGATACGATTTTGCGTGCCGGAGAAAACAGCTCCCCAAGCAGTACCCGAGGGCGATGCCGCAAGTGTCTCCGAGCTTTCCGCGCCGGTTGTGGCTCCGTGAGTAAAGGTAACGGTGCCTATGGTTTTTGAGGTGAAATTAAAGTCCGACGGAAAGGTAATAATAATAGTATCGCTGGAATCAGCCGCGCCTGTCGGAGTGGTGAACTTGAGAACATGACTTGAGAGCGTACTTATCTTGGAAGAAGACATCGTGTCAGAAAGCGATGTAAGTGATGCCGCGTATGCTACTTGTACCCCCCCCCGTGAGTAGAAGTAAGCCGACCACAAGATACAAACTGGTTACGAAACGAATTTTTGAAATGAGTCTTGTATTCATAAAAAATTATGGGTTAATAAAATTACTACAATAATTATAATGTCGACTGATGTTACTCATGAAGTATAGCATTTTTTATTTGTGAATGGCTAGTAACAAACTCTGTGTATAATACCATGGACTAAAATGTGGCTGTCACGGTGTATGTCAAGACTGCGCTATAACTCCCGTTTTCCGTGTTTGCTGAAATATTTCCTATATATCGAACTCCAAATTCGCTCGTAACTCCATCTCCCGCGCCCGATGCGACCTGATCGGGAAATGCGCCAGTATCAAGTGCCCAGTTTGCGCTTGCATAAGGAGACGTGGCGGAACCAGTGCCGGAATTTAAAATAAGTCGCAGGCCAAATTGCTCATTGCCTACGCTCGATGCCGCCGCCGTTCCACCGATTGCTGTCACTGTGTTCCCGCCGGAAGTAAGCGTAGTGCCGTTAAGGGTCATGGTGTATCCGCTTGAAGCATTTGTGGAAGCGGAAATGGTGTGCGCGTCAGCAGTATCAGAACCGGAACCGTTTGTATCTCCCGTAGCATAGCGCGCACCCGCCGCTGACAACGTGCCAAAGCCAACAGTGTTATCGGAGATACTGAAAGTTAATGATTGACTTACCCCTGCGGCAGTAGCGCAAATTTTGGTGGTGTAAGCAGTTCCGTCCCCTGTGTGTGCATTGGTCGTTCCATTTATTGATCCCAAAGTTGTATCAAATCCAGAACAATTGGTTGCTTGATATCCTACCGAAACACTCCCGCCGGAGGGAACAGAGATGCACGCGCTGTTTGCATAATTACTCTGACTATTTTGTTCAGAATGAGCGTTACTCGTCCCAGAAAGTTTTAAAGCAGTGGCGAACGTTCCAGAACAGGAATTACCAAGACCGGTCACCCCACTACAACAAACAAGTTGGGTGTAATTTGATTGGCTTGCAAGTTCGGCGTGCGCATTACTTGTACCAGACATTCGATAAATAACAGTGCCGGACGGACAGCTTGTTGCGACGGAACAAGACAGCGTTCCCGCGTGGACAACATGCACGAACGTCAATATAAAAAATAAGACAGTTGCTAAAGCTAAAACTGCCCCTCTTTGTACCGCATTAAAATGTCGTGGTAGTGGTGCCATTGGTATTCGTATCTCCCGTTACGGAAGAAGTTGCGCCAGGTTCTTCAACGGGGCTGTCTGCTGGTACCTCGGATGCTGGAGTTTCTTCCGTAGCATTATCTACACCGATGATGTCGAGAAATGTTTCTACTACGGTATCGAGTATGCCAGTGTCCGCTTCAGCAACTGCCGCTGTTTGCGACGAATCAGTTTCTGTCCCCGTGGCCTGAGGGGTTTTCTCTACTACAACTCCGTCTATGGGTGCAGTGACTGTCTGCCCGTCGCTTAAATCCGCGCTTATTGATGTGGTGGCGCTATTCTCTTCCACTATTTCTTCTGCCACTAAAACAGGTGCTTTAGGCGCACCTCCGAATGCTGAAATCGCTGTTCCTTCATTGCTTTCTGAACCAAAGACGATTTGCGCAAAATCAAAAATAGCACTTTCTGAATCAACGTATGCATATTCTTCATAACTTCCGTCGTCAATCTTGATTTTGAAAGTTCCTCTTTCTCCTCTGCTGTTGTCAAAATCAACAGTGAAAAGATACCATTGGTTGACAGTGTAAGCTGGGAGGAGAGTGATTTGTTTTCTTGCTTCTTCCAAGAGAATGCCGTTTGATTCGGTAAATTGAATACTGAACAATAATTGTCCCCCTGCATCTGATGTTAAAATATTAGAATAAAATAATCCCGATTTATTGTGTCGCATTCGGAACTGGAAAATTCCAGCGTCTTTTGGTGTAAGTTTCTGATTTACAACAATTGAGTCCTGACTGGTTATTTCTACGACCTTCGTTTCTTCATCGGGATTTATTGCAGAAACATGAGCATTAGTGTCAGGATTGTCATAATAATTTGTTACTTCCCAATTGCCTTGTTCATTAAGATCGCCAAGCGCGTATGACTCAAAGTCATCAGCAAATATCTGCTCGTTCGCCGATGCAACATTCACAGCACATACTACTGTTAGAACTAAAAAAAATGAAAGGGTGGCAAAAAGTCTTTTCATAACTATGGTAAATTTTCCAATTCCGCTTGCACTAATGTAATTGTCCAGGCAGCGCTCGTCCCGCCGTTTACACTTGTTCCAATTATGCTATTGGCCACAGTGCTATCAAATCCGCCGCCTGTTGTTGCTACGACTTGCGACACCAAGTTTCCCAAACCAGTAACAGAAGCTCCGTGTCGGCGTTGTCCTGCACACTGTATTACCGCTGATGTGCCAGAACCAATCGTCCTGAATGTCGCCCAGATTTCAAAGGTACCTGTATCGGTTGCTGCTGTCTGCGCTGTCCAAGTCATTGCACAGCGTGATGTATCACCGATAGCGCCCGCTGTTCCAAAGCGGATAGTGAGTATGGGAGTAGCGGTTCCTGCCGCAGTTTTAGACACTTGAAATATTAGATGATATCTTGTCCCCACCCGGAGTCCAGTAGCTGGAATAGCAACTGATGAGCCGACTAAGTAAGTATCGGAAGCAAACCCCGCTGCTGGTGTTGTAACACTCTGGTTATAAACCGAACGAACGGTCGGGGCCGTACTCGACCAGGTCGTACCATTGGAAGTTAAAACATTTCCTGAAGTGCCAGGCGCGACAAACGCGGGTGCGCTTGCTCCGTTCCCAAGAATCACATTATTGGCCGTAAGTGTTGTAAGTCCCGTGCCACCCTGCGCGACGGTAACTGCGGCATTGCTGGTCAAGACAGTAGCGGCGGCATCCGGAAAAGTGTATGTTCGGGCAACAGTTGGCCCCGCGGCGGTAAAGAAAGCAATACCTGTGCCGCCATTTGCCGTTGGCAAGATTCCACTGACATGAGTGGTAAGATCAATCTTTCCCCACGATGGAGCAACTCCAACACCACCGGAAATAAGCGCATTTCCTGTTGCAACATCGGCAAGTTTTGAGAGTACAGTTGCGGCGCTCGCGTATAAAATATCGCCAACCGCATAGGTTGATTGCCCCGTGCCTCCGTTCGTAGCTGGCAAAGCGCCGGTCACGCCGTTTGTCAAATCAATCTGCGCCCATGCTGGATTGTTGGAGGCGCCGGTGTTGGAGAGGTATCTGGTGGCAGTGATGTTTTTTGCAAGAGCAGAAAAGACATCGGTAGCCGAACCATACATAATATCGCCTTGGGCAACGCTTCCTGAAACTTCGGTGAAGTTATGCCCTGGATTTGGTGTGGCAGCGAAAGCGATTCCGATTATGGAAAGCGAAATAGCTACAAGCCAGAAAAGGCTAAGGGCTCTGTTCGCGCTTGAGATCAGATTAAATTTTTTCATAATTCTATTCATATAGTTTCAAAAACACGTATCTTAATTATAACATTTTGAAAGGGTCACCACCAAATCCAAACGCATGATGCGACGCTCATGCTTTAAATTCGTGATTGATCAGATCGTCGTAAGACTTACCCTTTAACGCACTCGTGTTGAGCTCAATCACATCAAGCTCTCGCACACCATTGCGCGTCCGAGCTCTAATGTAACCCGAGCGTTCCTGATCGTCCTCGTTGGTGATCATTACATGGATAGAGTTTTCGTCTTGACGTTTGAGCGACACCACCTTCGTTTTTTTGAGATCGTAAATAAGTTTGTCGGTCCCCGAAAAGGAGCCGCCCGGCATTTGCGTATAATCAAGATTTTCGCTTCGAGCGATAGTGAAGCCCTGACGGGATACCAATTGGCTCATGGTCAAAGCTTTAAGGTGTTCGACAAAGTTTCGATCACGCGCCGGTAAGAACTTGGCCAAGTCCTGTTTAAGCTTCTTGTCCTCAAAATGACCGATCCGATCCATGAGGTCTTGAAGCGATGTTTTCATGTCGTAGAACGCAGTCTTGCGATTGATCATCTCCCAATCAAGCTCCACGCCCTTCTGAAGCATGAACCAAAGATCGTAGACATCACGACCTTTTAAGCGATACAAGAAAGCTCTGATTTTCTCGGCCAAGATTTCTTGCCAGTCCATGTGCCTGACAACCGGCAACGGTACAACCGGAAAGTCGCTCTCGAGCACAGTCTCTTTGGAAGTCTCCGGCTTTTCTCGAAGTGAAAAGTCGAGATGGATATTAAGCGGTTGCTTCATGCCCTCGGCCTGATAGCTCAAGATACCGGTGTATGCAAACTTGTTTTCTTCGGTACGCTTAAGTGTCATGTCCGGAATAATCGCACTCATCTTTTTAACGGTTTCGTTTACCAACGGATCGAGCTCTTTGGCGGTAAGCTCGGCGGTAAAATCCAAATCTTCAGAAAAGCGGCCGGATTTCAAAAGCAAACGGATTGCAGTACCACCTTTGAAATAAACTTTTTGGCTTTGAGCTGTACTGTAGAACACGCTCAAGAAAACAACCTGAATATATTCACGAATAATTGTGAACTCGTCGATAGCGAGTCGCTTTGAGAATTCATTGATTTGGGCTTTTGAAATCATATGTTTAGAATTTTATTGAGGCGAAGTAATTCTTAAACGCCTTATTAGTTATTTTGGAAGCCATCTGTTTGACCTTGGCCTTATCAACCGACTGTAAGTTCAACTCTTCGATTGAAAGAGAACCCCTACCAAGCGCCACAAAGAACATGGCATCGATCAATGCCTTTTCCGGTGAGGCAATTAAAAAGTCTCCGGACTTTTCGTAGTCGCTGTAGTATTTCTGATCAAGGTGGACGTAAGAAAAAGTTTTGCCGCCAGCCTCGAGCTTTCGAGCAAGACCGGTCGTGGCTGAAATAACCTCTTGGGGAGACTGTACCAAGATGCCGTAAAAGTTAAGAGCCGAATCCAAAGAAACGTAGGAAGGGCCATAGAGAACATTGGCCAACTCGAAGTCTGACGGCCGATTGGATGCCAAAACGTACCAACCTCTCCTGACTCTTTCGATTACACCCTCTTTGACCAGACGGGTAGCCTGAACGTGGCCGTAGTTGGAGTCTGCAACCTGTAATATTTTCTGTAGATCAGCGGAGGAAAAGACTTTTTTTCCTGATGCCTGAAGTGCTTGTAATGCTTTAACTTGCTTCATAGTTTTGATAATTAATTCTCCGGAATATGCTTCTGATGACCACCACCAGATGTTCCATCGTTAGTAGCCATACTGAAGTAGGAATTTTTAGCGACAATAATAAAATCTCCAAAGAACGGCTTGAATGACAAAACCTGCGAGTCAGCCTGCAGAGCTCTCATGAGTTTCTTATCTTCTTCATCCGGAGTAGGATCAATAGAGCCGGGATGATTGAGGAGAATCATAAATTTCTTAGCCAAAAAGAGAGAAAAGTAGTGCCAGAGCATTTGGGTATCAAAATTCTTAGAGGAGGAGCCAAGAAAGACTTGATGGCCAAGAAACAAGTTCTTGTCATCGAGATAAATCCCAATTACCTTAGAGACAGTCTCATTCTCCAGGTCTTTGAGGAATTTATACAAATCTTCCGGGTCCCGGACTTGTCCCTGAATCGGAAGCTCGACCGCAGTCTCAACAATCTCAAACTTTTTGAGATATCGTTTACCCTCTTCATTTTTATGTTCTTTTTCTGCCATATGGTTAGTTTACTTATATTAGACTTACTTATCAGAAGTGTACAGTAAGTCCAATGTATATGCAAGGCCTAGTTATACACTCCCCAATAAGCCCCCTGTTGCAAACGTTTTTGACCCCTCCAAAAGAGTTATACACAGTGTGCATATTTCACCCCCTCTTGCGAATAAAATGTTCGGAGTGCTATAATAATTTCACAATCGAATAACTTAATGCCTCAAGGGGCATTCCTGAAAGGGATTCCGAGTTTAAGGGCTCGTGACCAATCGCTTAATTGCGAAAGGTCACGAGCCCTTTTTCGTTATCCGATTGTTTCCAGCTCTCTGATACTCCTCGGGTCGAACATCCACCATCTGTGATCGACCTCACACTGCACAGGACTCACGGGTCTTGTGTAAATAAAAAAAAATTCACAGCGGATGTGGGGTGTCGGAGAGCTGGAACAAATAATATTTATGTTTAGCAAATTTCAATCATTACCAAGTTACTTCGGCGGCAAGCGAAAGCTGGTCAAATATATTTTTAAGCCGATCAAGAAAAAAGAAGGAGTCTTTATCGACGCCTTTCTCGGCGGCGGATCAGTAAGTCTCTACGCCAAAGCAAAAGGATACAAAGTTATTGCAAACGATATCGCATTCCGATCTATGATCATCGGTCGGGCACTGATTGCCAACAACAGCGTGAAGCTAGAGAGCGAGGACTTGGCGAGACTTTTCATAAAAGCAAAACATGACGGCTTTATTCGCAAAAACTACTGCCCGAAAGTATTCACCAGCAAGATTGCCGACTTTCTTGACAATGCCGTCGTGGCCGCCAGAGAAGTAGAAAACGAAACCAAACGATATCTCCTCCTACATCTCATCATAAAGTTTATTTTGTCCTGTCGACAATTCGGAAAGTTCACACATACCAGAGACACGCTCGATCTCGAAGCTCGAAAATGGGAGTGGCCACTCCGGTCCAAGTCTCATGCACCGAAAAATCTCCGCATGATCCAAAATCCGATGCTGACTTTGGAAAAATTAAAAGACGAAATTAATCATGGCGTTTTTGATAACCATCAAGACAATGAAATTCATCAAAAAGACGTGTTCGACTTCCTTAAGAAAGTTACTGGTGATGTTGTTTATTTTGATCCTCCTTATCCTGGCTCTTCTGCCTACGAAGTTGAGTATGGGATTTTAGATAACCTCCTCGTCGGTAAGAAGCTCGACAACAAGCCGAGCGGATTCTCAAACAAGATCGCTGATGATTTTCTGGAACGAATGTTTGAGGCGGCGACACATATCCCTCAGTGGATTATCTCCCTCGGCCAAAATAAAGAGGACATCGGCGTGAAGCCGGACAAGCTTCTAGCAATGGTGCAGAAGCACCGCAAAGCTGAAGTGATTATGCTCGATCACAAGTGGAGTGTGTCGAATGCCGGAGGTCGAAACCAGAGCAATAACATCGAGTACATGATCGTAACCCTATGACAAAAACAAAGACACAAATTAATACGCTGAAAATTAAGGAATGCGTTCCGAATTGGTGGAATCCCAACGAGATGAACGCTCGACAATTTTCATCACTCACGAAAGCAATAACTAAGTTCGGACAGACAAAGCCGATTCAAGTAGCCGTCTGGCCGAACATGAAAGTAAAAGACGGCTACGTGATCGTCGGCGGTTATCACACATGGAAAGTCTTGAGCGAAATGGGAAAGACCGAGATCGAAGCAAACGTCCATGAATTCAAAAATGAGGACGAAGCCAAGCTCTACGGTTTGACCGACAACATTCATGGGTCAAACCAGCAGATCAAACTCGGCAAGCTCGCATACGAGCTGACGCAGAATGGTCACTCGATTAAAGATATTGCACAAAGTCTCGGCGAGGAGGATTTAAACGTCAAAGACGCACTCGACCTCGTGAAAGACGAGATCGAAAAGAAAATGCTCGAGCTCAAGAAAGCGGAACGTGAAAACTTTGTCGTCCTGAACTTTATCGTCGACAAAGACCCGAAAGCGTCGGCCGACGAATTCATTTCCGCCGTGACCGTTTTTGCCAAATCCAAGGGTGTAAGAGTGTTAAAGGCAGTGAAAGACATAAATTCGCAAAGAGAGACCATCGCACTTGTAAGCTTCAATGTGACCAATCCGCAGAAAAGCGTTGTAGATGAAGCCCTTTCTGCGATAACCAAAGCCGACAAGATAACCGATAGTGAGGCGATTGCGGAAATTTGTAGTCGTTTTTTGCTGACGCCAGCTAACACTAAATAACACTAAAATGGCAAAAAAGATTGATACAAAAAACGCTAAGTGCAAAGAAGCCATACGGCTCAAGTATGAGGGCGAAACGCATGAAGCAATTTCCAAGAAAATCAAAACGCCTGTCGATACCATCAAGGGCTGGTTTCGGAGTGAGGGGCCTTTGCGTGACGAATATGACACATACACCGACGAACAGAACGAGCTTCGGCTCAATGAGTCCAATCAAATTCTTAAAAGGAACATCCATACCGCATCCAATATGCTTGTTGCCCTCATGGGAAGTCCCGACGATAGCGTCAAACTTCGTGCCACTAAAGAGATACACGACCGTGTACACGGTAGTCCGAAAGAGACCGTCGAACATCGAGGTCTATTCGGAACAGACCTAAGCTATGAACAAATCCTTCGCAAATCCAGAGAAAAGCCCCCTCCAGATGGTTAACGACCTGATCGAAACGATGAGGATTTGTGATGCTGAACCACAAGAATTCATCGAGCACTGCTTATCAATAAAAACCAAGAATCAGCAAACAGTTCTTTTACACCTGAATACCGCACAGACCATGATCCACGACAGGATCAAGAAACTGCGAGCACTCGGTAAGCCGATAAGAATGATCATCTTGAAAGCGAGACAGGAGGGGGTCTCTACTCTCTGCGAAGCTCTGATCTTCGAACGGACTGCCAGATTCGAGAACACAAACTCGCTTATAGTCGCACACGAACCCGAATCAACGGACGCAATCTTTGCCATGAGTAAGCTCTTCTACGACTTACTGCCACTGTGGGCAAGACCAATGCGACGGTACGACAACAAGAAACAGATGGTGTTCGAGAATCCAGAGGAGAAGTCGAGAGCAAAAGACCCAGGACTGCGAAGCCGAATGGTTATCGCAACAGCTGAGAAAGCGAAAGT
>Ga0209542_10008277_pt1 | contig 19477 bp, 12 predicted proteins | sample RifCSPhighO2_01_FD_184028 | JGI IMG/M metagenome (GOLD analysis project Ga0209542, IMG submission 184028) | Soil microbial communities from Rifle, Colorado - Rifle CSP2_plank highO2_0.1 (SPAdes) (version 2) | ecosystem: Environmental > Terrestrial > Deep subsurface > Rock core/Sediment ...
TCCTGCCAATGGACGTTGGGCACCTCCACCATGACCTCGCGCAGCGCGGAGGGGCGCACCACCTTCAGCGATTCGCGGAAATCATCCTTGGTGACGATCAGCTTCTCCAGCACCTCATTCGGGATGGTCGACTCCTCCTTGAGGCTGAGGTCCGGCAGCACCCGCCGCAGGACGATCATCGCAGCTTCCTTGCAGAGCGCGGAAAGGTCAGCCCCCACGAACCCATGGGTGATGCCTGCAAACTCCTTGAGGACCTTCTCCTTGTCCTTCTCCCCGTACACCTTGCTGTTGTCCCCGATGGGCATGTTCCTGGTGTGGATCTTGAGGATGTTCAGCCTGCCGTCCTTTCCCGGCACCCCGATCTCCAGCTCGCGGTCGAACCTGCCCGGCCTGCGGAGCGCGGGATCCAGCTCATGCGGGATGTTCGACGCGGCGATGACGATGACCTTGCCCCTGCTCTTCAGCCCGTCCATGAGGGCAAGGAGCTGGGCGACCACCCGCTTCTCCACCTCACCGTGGACCTCCTCGCGCTTTGCCGCGATGGCGTCGATCTCGTCGATGAATATGATGGAAGGGGCGTTCTTTTCCGCATCCTCGAAGCGCTTCCTTAAGTTTTCCTCGCTGTTATGCGCAAATACCCCTCCGAATCCAGCGATGAAATTCTCGCTGCCGGGAACAGAGAGATCATAGACAAACTCCGGCCGCTCATTCACCTCCCGTACCTGAACAACCTTGTCCCAATACACGCCCTCATATGTCTGTATACCATACCCTTTTATGATCTGCACACCGATAGTGCCTGAATTTTTCCATGCGGACAATCCCGCATTCCTCCTGATGACGCCTTGAATCTCCTCTGTTATCGGCATTTGATCCCGCCGAGAAAATTTCTTCGCGTTTACATAATCATAGATTATGCTATTTCTCCTGGAGTCTAAAAACCCTATCTCACGGAACCTCTCCAGATTCTCATAGCTTGCAAAACATATCCTTTTTTGCGGCCTTCCTCTCCTCTCGTAGACCTTTGCAACAATCCCAAACTGCAAAAAGAGATAGGTGATATCATCTGCAAGATCCGGGCTTTCCGTGCAGACTTCAACCATCGGAGCCGGCGTTTTGGTATTCAGCGTTCCATCACCAGAAACATACCCTCTTAAAAAAGCGCCTAGATGCCCTTTGCTCAGATTATACACGATATCCGGTACCTTCTTTACCCGCGCCCCAGAACTGAACCCGAGCACATTTTTCATTATCTTTCCCAGGATTCCTGAACAGATATAGATGTCACTCCCACGGCTATTTTTCCTTCGGTATACTGATATATTTCCGAACAGCCTTCTGCATAATCCAGCAACCACCTTTTCCTCGTCCCGGTGTATGGAGAGCCGCACTTCATTCTTTTCTGTATATGACCCTTCCGCAAACCATAATCCGAAGAACAGCCATAAGTCCTCGGAGAACCTCATTACCGAAGGGAAGCTTTTTCCTTTTGTACACAACTGGGTAAACTCTTTATCAATCCCTATACCGGCCTCACCCATCAATTCATAATATTTCCCTACCCTTATCCCCACATTCTTTAACCGTATATCGCCCACATATTTCTCTTTGATGCCAAGGATGGCGGCAACTTTCTTGACCCCCAATCTTTTGACCGCTTCTGAGACCTGCTCCTGCACGTTCCTCACGCGAATTCCGTAATCATCTCCTCTTAGTGACTCCATCACATCAATCTCATATATGGGGCTCGGGTTAAGCGGTATCTGATTCGGGATGGCGATATATGACCCCTTTTCCAATGATGACGTCTTTATGCCCTCTATCCCCTTTTTTCCGAATGTGAACAGGGAGTGATCATCCGTAACCCTGATTTTCCTTCCGCTCACCGTCCTTACTTCGAGAATTCTTGAGGCCAATCTGTGCCGGACAAAATCGCTCACCTTTCTTATGGCGATCTTCCCGTCCTTATCAAAACAGACTGCCTCTATCTCTTTGTGCTCCAACTCAGCAATGGGAACTCGTTTCATCAGGCCTTTCTCTTTCACAAGCACCTTTTCATATCCGGGAAGGGACTGCCCATAAAATTTTGACATGATCTCCGGGCCGTTGATTAGGATGAAATTGCTGTTCGTCTCGTTGGCGACCGCCTTTGCCAGCATGGTCTTTCCCGTGCCGGGGGGGCCGTGGAGCAGCACACCCTTGGGCGCTTCAATGCCCAGGCGCTCAAATATCTCCGGGTGCTTGAGCGGGAGCTCGACCATCTCCCTGACCTTCTTGATCTCCTCATCCAGGCCGCCGATGTCCTCATAGGTGATGTCCGGGATATGCTCCTCAGAGACCTCGATGGCCTCCGGGTTGAAATCCACCTCGGTGCCCTCGGAGATGATCACGGGCTGCTTCGGATTGGTGTCCGCGACAATGAACTTGAGGTCCCCGAACCCCATGGATGCCAGGTTCTCGTCGAAAAATGAGGTGAAGATATCCTCGAAAAACGGGTTGTGGGACATGGTGGTGCGCCTTCGCGACGTCCCTCCCAAGGCGACGATGTCGCCCTTGACCACCGCCCTGCCGAGCAGGCCCTGCTTGAAGATGTTGGCAGAGGCCTTGATGAACACCCCTTTCTTCGCCGGGGCGATGACGACGCGCTTCGCCTCTTTCACCTGGATCCTGCGGATGATGACCATCTCGCCGATGGCGGTCTTCGCATTCCTGCGGATGATGCCGTCCATGCGGATGATATGGAGGCCGATGTCGCTCGGGTATGCCCGGTCGATGATCGCCACGGTCTTCCGCTCCCCTTCGATCTCGACGATATCGCCCGGCTTGATGCCCGCCTCGCGCATGAACTCGGTATCTATCCGGACGATCCCCTTGTTGACGTCGTCCTGGATAGCCTCCGCGACCTTCAGCTTGATCTCTGCGACAGTCTCCGCCATACCTCTCAGCGAATAGGACGATATTTTTAAAGCTTGTGCTCAAGAAATTCAGCCGATGTATTGCTCGGCAGTGCTTTTCGTCTCTACTTTGGGGAGGGGGATGGGCGGCGGCAGGCTGATGTCCCTGCTGATGACGACCGACTCGATGTTGCAGCGCGCGAGCACCACGTTCAGCACCTCGGTCATCACCTCTTTCGGGATCTTCTTGTCCTTCTTCCAGGAGACCAGCAGATCCTTGATGCGCTTCTCCTCGTCCGCCCAGATCACCTCGCCGGAGATCTCGATCCTGCCGACATCCGGCTCATAGGTGGACACGAACTGGTAGAGGAAGCGGGCTGCCTTATCCTTGGGCTTCCCCTTGACCGGGAACTCATCCACATCCTTGACAGAGACGTTATTGGAGATATTCATCTTCTCCGCAGGCACGCTCTTCCGCTCTGCGAGGATCTTCATCAGTGTAAACCCAACAATCGCCATCACGTGCAGGGATGCTGGAGGGTATTTAAAGATTTGGGTTTAGAAACGTTTTAAAAGGCGGCGCCATTTGTCCAGCTGCATGGACTCCCTTCCTCCGGTCAAGCAGATGGAACTGAAGAAAGGGATGACCGTTGACGAGCTGCTCCGGGAGATGCGGGCATCAGGGGTGTTTGGCGCCGGAAAGCTGGCGAAAGCGGGCGAGATATTCAGCATGATGGCCCAGGATGCCGCATGCGTGAAATTCCTCGGCGTGGCGGGCGCCCTGGTCTCCGGCGGGCTGCGGAACATCCTCATCGAGATGGTGGAATCGGGCTACGCTGACGTGGTGGTGACCACCGGGGCCATCCTCACCCATGATATGGTGGAGGCGCTCGGGCACCGGCATTACCAGGGCAGCGAGCACGCCGATGACCAGGAACTTTTCGAGGCGGGATTCGACCGGATGTACGATTCCTACATGCCGAACAAGGCGTATGCAAGCCTGGAGGGCTTCTTTTCCTCGCATTACGCCGAGCTGAAAGACATCACCACCATCCGGGCACTGCTGCTGAAGATCGGAGAGCTGCTGCCGGAACGCTCCCTGCTGGGCATCTGCGCGCGGAAGAAGGTGCCGATCTTCTCCCCGGCGCTTGCGGACTCCGGCATCGGGCTGATGATGTACAACCTCATCGCCGCGCACCAGCCGGTCGCGGTGAAGGCATTTGACGACCTGCCGGAGATGATCAACCTGGCCTGGGGGAAGAAATGCGGGGTGATGTACCTGGGAGGGGGAGTCCCCAAGAACTTCATCCAGCAGGCGATGCAGTTCACCGGGGGGGCGAGCTACGGCATCCAGATCACCACTGACCGGCCTGAATCCGGGGGCAGCTCCGGGGCGGAGCTGAAAGAGGGGATATCCTGGGGGAAGCTCCATAACGACGCGATGCACGTGACGGTGCCCTGCGACGTGACGATCGCGCTGCCGCTGATCGTGGCCGCGGCAAAAAACAGGACCTGACCGCTTTCACCTATATGCTTCACCAGCATAAACTTTAAATAAACTCTCCTGCGGAATATTTCCCACTTATGCACATCCGCCGACAAGATGAACTGCATGACGGATTCCAGGACAACCTGGATCCGCTGGAATCGCTGGACCTGCGCGCCTGCAAGAGCGTGAACGATCTTGTCACCGCGATGAGCAAGACCTCGTTCCAGGCGCGCAACCTCGGCGAGGCGGCAGATATCCTCCATGAGATGGTGCTGGACAAGGACTGCTTTGTGGTGCTGACGCTGTCCGGCGCGATGACCCCGGCGAAGATGGGGCTCGTCATCTGCGACATGATCGACACCGGGATGGTTGATGCGGTCGTCTCCACCGGCGCGCTGATGACGCACGGCTTTGTGGAATCGCAGGGGATGAAGCATTTCAAGTACAAGCCCGGGCAGATGAACGACACCGAGCTCTACCAGAAGGGGTATGACCGGATCTATGACACCCTGGAGCTGGAGAAGAACCTTGACGACACTGAGCTGATCGTCCGCGAGGTGCTGGACTCTGTCGATCCCGGAATCACGCTCAGCTCCTCCCTCATCACCCGGGAGATGGGGAGATACCTCCACACGCATGTCTCCGGCAGGGGCATCCTCAAGAGCGCGTTTGAGAAGAACGTGCCGGTCTATGTCCCTGCATTCACGGACTGCGAGCTTGGGCTGGACGTCGGCATCTACAACCGGAGGCGCGTGAAGACGGGGAAGCGGCCGCTGCCGTTTGACCCGTACGTCGACCTGGACGGCTTCGCCAAGCTGATCGCCCAGCAGAAAACCATCGGCATATTCACCGTCGGCGGCGGCGTGCCGAGGAACTGGGCGCAGCAGGTGGCGCCATACCTGGACATCATCAAGAAGCGGCTGCAGAACCCGTGCCCGGCATGCAGGGGGAAGGGATGCGCGCAGTGCGAGGGAAAGGGGTTCATCCCGGAGAACGGGGACCCGGTCATCCTCTACAAGTATGGGGTGCGGATTTGCCCGGAGCCGGTGCACTGGGGCGGACTGTGCCTGCATAAAGATACCAAGATAGAAATTCCGAGAAATCTGGAAAAATATCCTGCGGGAATACCTATCAAGGATTTAGCTGGGAAATCGGACATACCGGTGTATTCCTTTGCTGAAAACATCGTGCTTGCAAATATCCGGAGGGCAGTGAAGACAGGGAAAAAAAAGCTCTATAAGGTCAATTTTGCATGGATATCCGGCTGGAGCCAGGAGGGAAAGCAGCTCAATACCGGCAGCATCGTTGCTTCAGCAGACCATAAGCTCCTCATGAAGGACGGCGGGTACAAAAAAGTGAGCGAGTTAAAACAGAATGACCGGTTAATGCCCTTTAACACCTATTATAAGACAGATATCCATGGAAAGTACAGGTTTATCAGCCTGAATAATGGCAGCAAGATTGCTGAGCATCAACTGATTGGAAAATACATTTCAGGAAGACCGCTCAGTATACATGAGGTTGTTCACCATCAGGACCATCATACCCTGAATAATGAGATCGATAACCTGCTCATTATGGACAAAAGGAAGCATGCGCGGTATCATCGTTCTATTGAAACCGCGGAAACAAGGCAAAAGAGGGCTCAAACGCTTTCGCGAATTTCTGACTCTGCAGAGATGAGAAGAAAATCGGTGCGATTCTGGGACAATATCAGTAAGGAAAAATATGAATCTCTCTGTGCACGAAGGAAGGAGAGCGCATTGCAGCCGGAAGAGAGAATAAGAAGATCAATGGTAGCGAATTCGTATTGGGGCAGCCTTTCAGAAGAAGAGAGAAAAATCAGATTGAAAAGCGCCCATGACAAGACAAGGCAGCGGTGGCGGGCCTTGCCCCCGGAAATACGATCAGCATTGGTTGCCCGTGAAAGGAATCCGAGGTTTATCCACGGCATATCAGAAGATATGATAAAGGATGCATTGATTCAGGAAAATGGGTCGATACCAAACGCAGCGAAAGCAATCGGCATCAGCCTGAAAACGTTCAACAAAAGAAGGGAAATGTACGGGGCAGACAAAAGCTGGATACACCAGAATTGTGCAGAAAACCACTTTGTTACCTCTATAGAGTATTTTGGGGAAGATGAGACGTATGACCTGACTGTGGACGACACACATAATTTTGTAGCGAATGGGATAGTGGTGTCCAACAGCGGCTGCACCTACAGCGAGGGCATCTCCTGGGGCAAGTTCATCCCTCCGGAGATGGGGGGCAGGTATGCAGAGGTGCTGGTTGACGCCACTGTCGCCTGGCCGCTGGTGGTGAAAGCGGTGATGGAGCGGATGGGGATACCGTAAACCGGGGTTGGTGCGAAACTCCTGTTCGTGCGTATGCGGAGCCTGAGCATGCCTCTCCACTTCGCTTCGCTCAGGTCGGAGAGCACCCTCCTGCGGAGCATTACCAATGGGCACGTCGGAAATCGCCACTCGCCCGCTCCATGCTTCAGCTCGGAGCAAGAGGGCGATTTCCGAGCGTGCTCAAGAACACGCCCCGCCTTTTAGGGCGGGTGTTCTTGACAGACACGCATACGCACTGATTTTCGCACCAACCCCCCATAAACCACAAATTATATATATGCTCTTTTCCCCGGAAACCGCATGCGCATATCCATCGACACCAAAGAGGATTCTCCTGAGGATATCCGGCGGGTGATATCCCTGCTGGAGCACCTGCTGAGCACGGGCTCATCTGCGCCCAAAGACATCTTCGCGAATGCGCAGGCAGCATCCCCCTCCCCCCCTCCCTCTTCCGGCGGGCTGTTTGACCTGTTCTCCTCATCTGCACCAGCGCCTGCTTCTGCTGCAGAGCCTGCCCCGCAGCCGGCAACGCCGAACGAAGAGAACACTGACGATATCCGGATCATCCCGTATGATTAAGAAATCGCCTGCGTGATGTTCGCCAGGATGGCGCCGTCTGCCTTGTCGATGAATTCTGCCTTGAACACCTTGCCGGCATTGTCGATGAACGTGATGGTGGTATCCACGGTCTCCGTAATCTTCTCCCCGGAGCCGACCGGGCCGTAGCTGACCGGCTCACCCTTGTTTCTGGCCTCTGTCCGGTATTTTCCCGGCACGCCGCTGCCGTACGCATAATAATAGATGTCTACGCTCACCGGCTCTTCTTTCTGGTTATCCAGGGTGAAGGTGAACTTGTCCACCTTGAATATCCCGCTGTCCAGCGTCTGGGTCTCGATATTGCCTATGGTTGCCGTTACCTTGCCGGAGAGGGGCGGCTTTTCCGGCTCTTCGGTCTCGTTTTCCACAGGCAGTGTTAGCTCTGCCTCCTCTTCCTTGGCGATCATGGCGGTGGCCTCTTCCACGGGGATAGAGTCTTCATTTTCTTCCCCTGTCTCCCAGGCCAGCATGCTGAAACTGCCGAAATCGATATCATCAAAGAAGGCAAAATACCCCAGGACCAGGATGATGGCGATGAAGATGCCCCGCTCAACGGTGCGGGGATTGACGCTGAACTTCAGCACCACCTCTTTCTTCTGGCCGCCGAACTCGCTCTTGGAGAATATCTGCTTGCGCTGCGCGGGGGCGTACTCTTTCTTCGGCGCAGGGCGTTCCGGGCGCTCCGCCTCATCTTTCTCTTCCTTGGCCTGCCGGAAGACATCGCCTTTCGCCTTCTTGGCGCTTCCGGGGACCACGATCTTGTCCAGGACGTCTGGCATGGATTGGTGCTTGCCAATGCCCTATTTAAATCTTTTTCTTTGGTGGGGAAGTATGGTTGGATTCCTATTACTTTTATTGGGTAGTAAAGTTGGTACGGGGGACAAGAGATAAAGAATCCCATCATTTCACTGACCACTGGACATGCACAGCCACCACCTATTTAAAGGAGAATGCTTCTCTATCGTTGATGAAACTCGACATAAATCTTGCCGCTATCCACGGTTATCTCTGTTCAGATGGCTACGTCATCAAAAATCCACCCAGTCAACCTCATAGATACTATCATATCGGATTACGGAACACTAACCTTGTTCTTCTGGAAGATTTTCAGCAGAAGTTTAAAGCGGCATTCGGTCTCCGGCCGATTATCACTGATGAGGGCAGGTGCAAGATCCAAAATAAGGAGATCTATGGGACCTTAACTAAAGATTTTTCTTATTACTCTTATGAATGGGTATTACCCAAGCTGAGCAGATGTCCATTACGGTATTGGTTACGGGCTTTCTTTGACTGTGAGGGGTGGGTCGAAAATCAACCCGCAAAAAGCAGGCTGATCGGCGCAGATTGCTGCAATAAAAAGGGCTTATTCGGCGTCCAAACAGCTTTACGGGAGTTTCACATAGACTCCAGCGTCAAAAAGAAAAATGGCAGAAATATCTGGCGCCCGACTATATGCGGGCTTCAAGATCTCCATGCCTTTCAGGAGTCCATTGGTTTTTTGCATCCTCAAAAAAGCAAAAAATTGGGTGAAGCAATAGCCTCTTACCCAGACTATTCTTGGCATATACCTGAAATTAAAAGAGATTTGCTTGAGTTTATAGCTAAAAAGGGAAAAATCAGGGAATCCCGGAACGAAATCAGGTTTTTATCGATCAGAAAAGACAACCTCGCCCATTTAAGGAAAGCTTTAAAAAAGCACGGCATACACTCCCGGATATTCGGCCCGTGGAAGAGCAGCACCGGCTCTTTATACCATTGCCTAATCATAAAACATAAGGGGGTCATACATGCAACAGATGAGCGGAAGGCCAAAAGACATCAAGCAAATATCTGATGTCATTTGGGAGATACCGCAGTCCTTTAAAAAGGGAATGTTAGTGCCTGCAAGGATTTATGCGACAAAAAAGCTCCTTGCAGAGATGGACGACGGCGTCTTTAACCAGCTAACCAATGTCGCCTGCCTGCCTGGGATCCAGCAACATGCATTTTGCATGCCCGATGGTCATATCGCCATGTAGTTCAGTCTACGGCGAGACAAGTGGGGATACGGCTTTCCCATCGGCGGGGTAGCGGCGTTTGACACCAGCGAGGGAGTGATATCGCCGGGCGGTATTGGATTCGATATCAATTGCGGCATGCGCCTCGTCACCACCAACCTGACCTTTGCAGAGGTGCAGCCCCGGCTGCGCGAGGTGGTGGACACCCTGTTCAGGACTGTTCCTGCAGGCGTCGGCAGCAAGGGATTTCTCCAGGCCTCGGTGCCCCAGTTCAAGCAGATCATGGAGGAAGGCGTGCGCTGGGCTGTGGACAACGGCTACGGCTGGGAAGACGACCTGCAGAACACCGAGGGATCCGGCAAGATTGAGTGGGCGGATGCCTCAAAGGTCTCTGACAAGGCGATCAGCAGGGGGATCAACCAGCTCGGCACCCTGGGAAGCGGGAACCATTACCTGGAGGTGCAGGTCGCCCATGCCACAAACATCTTTGACGAGAAGTATGCGCGGGCGTGCGGCATCACCAAGCCGGACCAGGTGGTGATCATGGTCCACTGCGGCAGCAGGGGATTCGGCCATCAGATCGGCACCGACTACCTCAAGATATTCGAGGATGCCATGCGGAGATACAGCATCACTGTCCCTGACCGGGAGCTTTCCTGCGCGCCGTTCAGCAGCAAGGAGGGGCAGGATTACTATGGGGCGATGGCCTGCGCAGCGAACATGGCGTTCACCAACCGCCAGGTGATCATGCACCGCATCCGTGAGGCGTTCTCCAAGGTCTTCGGGCGCTCTGCCGAGGAGCTCGAGATGAACCTGGTCTATGACGTCGCGCACAATATCGCGAAAGTCGAGAAATACAAGATCGACGGCAGCTGGAAGGAGGTCGTGGTGCACCGCAAGGGCAGCACCCGGGCATTCGGGCCGGGCAACCAGGAGCTTTCCTCGCGCTATCAGGAGATCGGGCAGCCGGTGATCATCGGCGGAAGCATGGAGACCGGCAGCTACCTGCTTGCCGGGACCAAGAAAGCGGAGGAAGAGACCTTCGGGAGCACGGCGCATGGCTCCGGCAGGACGATGTCCCGGGCGCAGGCGAAGCGGGAGGTCCGGGGGGACCAGCTCCAGAAGGCGATGGAGAAGAGGGGGATCTATGTCAAGGCGGTCTCCATGCCGGGGCTGGCTGAGGAGGCAGGGCTCGCGTACAAGGACATTGATGAGGTCATCGACACGCTGGACCGGGCGGGAATCTCGAAGAAGGTTGTGGCGCTCAAACCCGTGGGAAACGTCAAGGGATAGCGCGAAAGTATTTTAAACTCCTTTTCTTTCAATGATGGTATGGCCAAAAAATACCGGTTTTTCGACGATATCGCCACCGCGGACGCCGCATTCGAGGCATACGGCAAAGACCTGCCGGAGCTCTTCACCAACTCCGCGCTCGCGACATTCTCCGTCATGGCTGAGCTGAAGAGGGTCGCGCCGAAGATAAAGAAAGAGATTGCGCTGCAGAATCCAAGCACCGATGGCCTGCTGTTCGACTTCATCCAGGAGCTGATATACCTCAAGGATGCGGATTATATGCTCTTCTCCAAGTTCACGGTGCAGATCGCCGGGGGGAACCTGGCTGCCACTGCCTACGGCGAGCACATCAACCCGAAGAAGCACCAGCTGCTGACCGACGTCAAGGCGATGACGCTGCATATGTACTCGGTGCAGCGGACGAAGAGCGGCTGGAAGGCGTTTATTATCCTGGATACATAAAAGGCACACTTCTCATATCGTCAGGATCTTCCCCTCTTTCCCGACGTTAATCACTCGCGTCTTCCCTATCTTATCTTCCAGGCCTGCTGCCTCATGGATGTGGCTGCAGAGCAGCAGGTCAGGCTGGAAGGCCTCCAACGCCTTCTTGACTCCCGCAGACCCGGTGAACCTGCTGAACTTCTCGATGAGGGAATCCGCGGGATGGACATGCGTCACCATGATGCGCTTGGGCAGGTCCTTGATCTTGTCAAACCCCTTCTTGAGGAGCGCATAAATCTCCTTGTCCGGCACCATGGTGGGGCCGATATTGGCTCCCCCGCAGCCGAAGATGCCCACATCCTCATACTGGACAGAGTAGCCGTGGATGTTCTTGACGCCGTACACCTCGGCAAGGAAATCAGCGGTGGCAAAGGAATCATGGTTGCCGGGGATGATCAGCACCTTCTGCTTTTTCTTCACAAACGGGCCGAGGATATTCTCATGATGCTCATCAAACCGGGTGATGTCGCCGCAGAGGATCACCAGGTCCACCTTTTCTTTCTCTGCCCTCGCCGCCAGCTTCTCGGCATGGCCTGAGTCCCCGTGGATGTCGCCGAACGCCAGTATCTTCATCGCTTCCGCTCCGTCACCCTGACCTTTGCTGCGGTGAAATCCATCAGTGTAGAGGGATGGCCGCGCTTCTCCCCCTCGTAGACCGCAAAATCTATCTTCGCCCTTATTCCCTGGTCCAGGTCGTCCAGCGAGGTCATGAATTCCTCGCCGGCAAGGTTTGCCGAGGTGCTCACTATCGGGATGTCCAGCTCTGTCGCTGCCTGGCGGAACCAATGATCAGGCATCCGCACGCCCAGGGAATCCTCCCCTTTGTTGACCTCTTTCGCGATGCATCCCTTGTTTTTCAGCCCGAGAATCAGGGTATGTGATCCCGGCCACTTGCTCAGCCACTGCTCTGCCTGCTTGGGCACTGCACAGTTCTCCTTCACCCATTCCTTTGAGGGGGCCATCACCAGCAGCGGCTTCGCATACCTTCCCTTGATCTCGCGGAGGCGCTGGACTGCCGCTCCATTGGTGGCGTCGCAGCCGATGCCATAGATCGTATCTGTCGGATGGATGAAGACAGCCCCTTTCTTGATCTCCCGGTACACCTTGCTCCTGTTGAGATTGAACTCCGCCTGGTCGATGATTCTCATGCTGGGAGAGAAGGGTTCTGGTTTTAAAAACGTATCTGTTTGACTATTTTTTCCTTCTTCCGAGAGCAACAATCAGCACCCCGGCTCCAATCAGCACAATCAACACCACCGGAACAATCATCACTAATGGATCCTTTTTTATCGGCTGCGTAAGTGCAATAGCTGCTTCTGTTCCCAATTCCTCACTCTCATTTCCTCCGACCGCTGTTGCGGCAGTTGTCGCATTCACTTCTGCCCCTTGCGCTGCTGCCTTCACCCTCCCGGTCACCACAAAATACGAAAATCCAGGCGTATCCGCCTCGTAAAACACCGTGCTTCCCACATTCTTCGTCTTCCGCGTCTCCAGCTCCTCCCAGGCAGAAGTATACCTCTGCAAGAGCACTTCATCCTCCCCAACCTCTTCCTTCTCCAGCCAACTTCCTGGAACCTTGAAGGTTATTGTCGCTTCCTTGAGGTTTTTCTCCTCAATGTTCTTCCTGGAAATCTCCAGGAACTGATATGCTGCTCCGGCAGGAGCAGGCAGCGTATCCGGCTTCTTGCTCCCCAGGCTCGCCACCTTCACCTCTGCGTTCGACAATGCGCTGTCCACCGTGATCCTCACCTGCTCCACGCTGATGGCATCTTTCGCTACATTCACCACATGCTCCCCGGGCTCTGCACTGCTCCAGACCCGTGCATAGCTCGTTGTCGCTGCCCCCCCTCCTCCGCCACCCCCTCCTCCGCCGCCTCCGGAGCTGCCTGAAGAGCTGCTTGCAGCAGTGAAGCTGACCGTCACCCTTCTCGTTGTGGAGGTAGCGCTATTTCCTGCCTCATCTGTACATTGAATTGCCCAGTCATGCTCCGCATTGCCCAATGCTTTTGAGAAGTCCAGCCCGGTATTCAGGCTGATGGAGGTGCTGGTGACTGAGATCGATCCTCCAATCAATAAAGAGCAGTTCGCCACCGCCACATCGCTCACATTATAGCTGAAGGTGACTGTTCCGGAAGAGCTGTGTGTTGTCGCATTATTTGGCTGCACTAAGTTAACCGTAGGAGCAGTCGTATCCACCCGCACTGTAATATTCTTTAAGACACCATTTTGCACGATGTCCGTGCAGTTTACCGCAATCGTATGGTTTGCCTGCGACTGATCAGAAAAGGTTACTGTTGCTGTCCCGGAAAAGGCATCGTCATTGTCCATGCTCTGCCAGCCAGCACCATCTATCTGTGCCTGGCAGCTTACCCTGTTGGCATCACTGAACGGAGCGGAAACAGCCACATCATCGCTGCTCAGCACGGTGTTATTGCTGGGGATTGTTATATTCATGGAAGGATTTGCCGTATCCACGGTTATCGTCTTGTTCTCGCTGCTGAAGCTGCAATCCCCATCGGTCTCGCATGCCTGGATATTCCAGGCATAGCTGCCGTCAGCCAGCACTACTACAAACGTCACATTGGTGGAAACAGTCGTATTCGTCTGGTTCCTGCTCCAGCTCCCTGACCAGTTTGCGTATAAGCTGGCGTTGGCGAGAGTGGATGGCGCGGAGAGGGATGCGTTGAAGGTGATGCTTGCTGATGATGAATTATGCTTTTCTACTGGCACCCCTAAGGTTACACTTGGCACATCGTCTGAGCGATTGACAAAGCTGCTGTCCAGGTACCAGGGGGTGTAGTCAACGACACCCAAGCTGCCGTCATCAGAGAAATCAAAGATAGTAGCAGCGATGGCATCTGCGGTGGTGGCGTTGAAGAAATTCAATTCTGCCGTCACATTGACGTTCTGGCTGTTGTAGATGGTGTAGTTGCTGTCGTTCCCTAAGATGTTTTTAGTGATGTTATTGAGGGAGCTGGAAGAGGTGAGATAGATGGATGCGGAGGTGCCGACGGTGCCGCTGGGGGCAAGTTGAGCACCCCCTCCTGCATCTCCAGCAATAATCTGTGAAAAGTTATTAAGCAAAACATCATTATCGCTCGAATTAGTGAAATAGATACCACTTCCAATACCTCCGATTCCACCGCCAGAACTTTGTCTACCAGCATCACCACCTTTTCCACCGGTAATCAATGTTACGACATTCAACGTAATATTATTGTTATTTGAGTATTCTAAGTACATGCCTTGACTGTTGCCTCCGGTGCCACCTGTACCACCAAATCCCCCTGTACCGCCGAAACCGCCGATGATACTCATTATTTTATTATGAGACACATTATTATATGAAGCATTAAGTAGATAAATCCCTTGGCTATTCCTTCCAGATTCACCATTATTATTCTCACTTCCTGTTAATCCACTTTCTCCACTAAAATTTGCAATAGTGTTATTATACACAATAAAATTGGACACATTAATCAAAACAATCTTCCCCAGATTCGTTGTGCTTACGTTTTCTGTAAGAACATAATCTCTAATCGTTATTCCAGTTTTATTGTAAAAGTATACTACACTATCACCATTTATGGTATTTGTTGGATCAATCTCATTATTGTAGCTATCCGAATTGATGTAGATTCCAAACCCTATTTGTTTTGTACCGTTTGAACCAGCGGAAGCTCCGCCACTGCCACCAAATCCGCCATTAAGTCCAGATATATTGTTCCTTGATATGTTATTATATTTTGATAGTATAATATAAATTCCAGCACTAATGCCTCCCACACCTCCGGATCCACGGAAAGGACCGCGACCACCAGATCCACCATTAATCTCACTGATATTATTTCCAGTGACATTATTTTTATTAGACTGAGCTATATACACCCCGGCCGCTATACCCCCACTTCCACCTTTATGCCCACTATAACCTCCACTACCCCCCGTAGCTGCCTCTATTTTAGTAATTACATTATTAAAAATAAATGAGTTCGCTGAATTGTTAATGTAAACGCCAGTTGCTGTTCCACCGATTCCACCATCAGATTCTCTTTGCCCTCCTCCGCCTTTTCCGCCGTAAATTAAACTGATAGTGTTTAATGAAACATTCACTGTGTAAGAATTCAGAATATAAATTCCGGAACCAATCTCGCCTTTCTTTCCAGGACCATCTATCTTACCCGACTCCCCAGTAAAATTTGCTATAGTGTTATTATGCACAATAAAACTTGAGACATTAATCAAAACAATTTTCCCTAAATTTGTTGTACTTATATTTAGCGTTAGAATATTATCCCTAATAATCCCATCTGTCTTATTATAGTAATAGAAGACCTTTTCATTCTCTATAAAATTTGTACTTTCTATCTCATTATTATAGCTATCTTCATTTATATAAACCCCAAAACCAACCTGGTCAGCCCCTAAGCCGCCACCCGCACTTGCTGAACCGCCCTTTCCACCAATCAAATTTGCAATATAATTTGTAGACAAATTAGATAATGTCGTATTCTTTAAATAGATGCCTGCAGCTAAACCTCCAGTACCGCTTGCATCACCACTTGCTTTCCCACCATCACCGCCCCGTATACTAGAAATATTGTTTATAGTGATATTATTTTTAAAAGAATTTATCATATAAACTCCAGTGCCATCCCCTCCATCAGCCCCTTCTTCACAATTAGGTCCGCAAGCCTGATTGTTATCCCCAGCCCTCCCCCCCCTTATATTCTGCATGGTATTATTGATTATATTGCTCTCAAAAATCCCATCCAGATAAACGGCAGCGCCGATACCGCCAATGCCTGCTTCAGCATCACTAGCTTCCGTCCCATTCTCCCCAAAGATATCAAAGAAAAAGTTGTTGGAAATAGTGATGTTACTATTGCGAGATGTGTATATCCCCATCCGATAGCTTCCTGCTAATCCCCCCCGATCTAACACCACTCCTGAGGTTATATTAAACCACTTAATGGTAACATTGCTTGTTGATACATTAAAGCCGCCGGTTACTAAAATGTACGGGACACCTTTTATCATCACGCTGACATTTACCGTAATATTCTCATTATAGCTTCCATTTAGGACATCAATGGTGTCTCCGAGAAGGGCACCATATACCGCTTCTTGGATGGTAGTATAATTGCAGCCAGAAGCGCATACGGTTATGTTTATGGCTTGCACATGGTAAACAAATATTAGTATTCCTATTAAATATAATACTACATTATAAGCTATTCTTTTGCTCATTTTCTTTTGTTTAACCTAACCTCGACAATGCTGTTATCTTTTAGTAAAAGGAGATCGACAACATCTTTGGGAATCCACAACAGATATCCCCTACCGGATTTACATACCCTTTTCACAAAGGGCACACCTTCATTTGTCATAGTTAAATTATGATTAATTATGACACTATATAAATCTTTCTTCTCTCTCCCCCAAAACAATTATATTCTACATCGCCATAATACTTATATACTAGAAAATAATCAAAGGGATATATATATAAGAACATCATTCAACAAAAGGGGTGGTCAGGATATTAAAAGCGTCCTCATCGTACTTCTGTTGGTTACATTTCTTCTTTCTATCAGTACAGCCTTCGCTATCTCTATACCATCACTATCTCAACTTTTCGCAACAGATACCTACCGGGTGTTTGAAATGAGCATTAATAACAACAATACAAACGCTTTATCAGCAGTCAACTGGACATTTGACACCAAAGATAACAACGTCATTATCGCTCAGCAACTTGCAAACCTTGGAGTAGCGGAAAATGTTTCTGTGTACATTGAGTACAATTACTCCACCCGCGGCCAGTTCACTACCAATGCAACAGCTTTCAATGATACCCTGACAGACTCTGAAATGCTGACCGTAACCATCAATGATATCGCCGTATCTCAACTCCAGCGCCTCCATCTTGATAACACTGAAATGATCTTTGAGATTATTATCAATAATACTGGCACTAATACACTGACAGACATCAATTGGACATTGAATACAAGCGACGGAAACCTGCTAACGGGCAATACCTTATTTAACCTTACATCTCTCGGCAACATCCTTGTCTTCGTTGATTATAACTACTCAGCAATAGGAAAATACAATATTACCGCTTCAGTATTTAATCCGATCTTTACTGATGCGAAGACAGTTACGTTTAAGACGAATAGCAGCCCGGTAGTATCTTTATTACCGGATGTCACCATATTGGAAGATGGATTTAATGATACTATCAATCTCAATGATTTTGTTATTGATGAAGATACTGGTTCTGATTTACGATGGACAGCGATGGGAAATAGTAGCAATACTGTTAGAATTAGTATTCTACAGACGGGAATCATGAATATTAGTGGCGCACCAGATTATAATACGCAGTTAATTGATGGAATTAATATAACTTTTATTGTTACAGACAGTGATGCTATTATGAGCAATGATACAATCCTTGTTACGATCGTCGAATTTAATGATCCACCTAACATTACTACCTTTACCCCAATTAGTCTAGAACCATCCATATCAGTTGGAAAATCCCTGCAATTTAACCATACCTCAACTGACCCCGATGCTGGTGATCCGCTAACTTATACATGGTATCTCGATGATATCAATCAATCCTTCGCTTCATCTTGGCTCTACCAGCCAACAAAATCTGATGAAGGGGTTCATGTTGTGAATTTAACAGTCTCTGATGGTCTGCTCCACGCCTCCCTCCGCTGGAACCTCACCGTCTACATCTCCTACTGCAACGACCACTACAACAGCACGGACACCGAATGGATAGTCACCTCCAGCGTCACCTGCGCCAATGAGACTATTCCCTTAACCGCAGACATCACTGTCCAGAACGGCGGCAGCCTGACGTTCAGGAACACCACCTTAACCATCAACAATTCTGTTGCTGGAGAGCATGGTATTTCAGTACACTCCGGAGGCACATTCCGCATCCTGGATCTGGATGGCAATCCGGCAACCGCCAATGACCGAACCACCATCCAGAAGAGCACGAGCAACGGCTATTATATCACCATCGACAGCGGCGCGTCCTTCCAGATGAACAACTCCAAACTCTCCGGTGCCGGCTGGGACGTCACAAACACCGGCTTAAGAATCTTCGCAGACAATGCCATCATCAGCGGCAATGAGTTCACCGACAACCACCATGCCATCCGCTTGTTTGCCGAGAATGCCCTTATCGAGGGTAATAACTTCACCAATAACATCGCCAGAGACATCTACACCAATGCCTCTGCCACCATCAGCGGCAACACATTCACCATCAACTCAGGCGCGGGAATATTGGCAGCGGATATCCCCTCAGGGCTCTTTATCAAAAACAATAACATCCATGTCATCACCTCCCCTTCTACACAACATGGCATTGACTTCATCAATGTCAACTCCAGCACCATTATCTCTACGAATATTACTGATGGCGCCCGCGGCATCTACCTCCAGAAAAGCTCCTTCAATAACCTCAGCTTCAACATCATCTCCGGCGCTCAGGAGGCAAATGTCTACCTGGACAAACAGCAAACGGGCCAGATCATCATCCGCTCCAGCAACAACACCATCCATGCTGGCTTCCTTGCCCATAGCGACAGGGGAATCTACCTCAGCGACTCATTGCACAACACCATCACCAATACCATCATCCATAACAACACCTATGGCATCTACTTCCAGAACGGCACCCAGAACCAGCCCGGATCAAATAATAACATCATCCAGGACAGCGCCATCACCAGTTCCAGAAGTAATGATATCTTCTACCAACAGAACAGCGGCAATAACTGGCTCATCAACAGCACCTTCAACATCACCACCTTCAGCCTTGACGGCGCAGGCAGCAACATCACGATCGCCTGGTATCTGGACCTCCTGGCAAGCAACAGCGCAAACAACCCGGTGCCGGCAGCAGATGTCTTGATCCACGACACGAACGGCAAACTTGCATTCTCCGGCTCCACGGACTCTTCTGGCAGGATCCCCCGCCAGGCATTGGAGGAATTCACCAGGCACCGGGTGAATCCGCCGACCACCACTGACTTCTACAAGACCAACTACACCATCCGCGTCTCCAATGAGACGCACGAGGCAGCAACGAGCATCAATCTCACCAGCACCAGAAGCATCTCCCTCACCCTCCAGGCCATCCCCTTGTACGTCTACAACCTCTCCGCATTAAACATTTCCGGGCAAACAGCCACCTTCGAGTTCATGATCAGGAACCAGCTCGAAGCGCCGATCAGCAACATCTCCTGGCAGTTTGACACCAAGAACAATGCTATCATCAACTCCACCCAAGCCGTCAATCTTGCAGCAGGAGAG
>Ga0209542_10008278_pt1 | contig 19474 bp, 18 predicted proteins | sample RifCSPhighO2_01_FD_184028 | JGI IMG/M metagenome (GOLD analysis project Ga0209542, IMG submission 184028) | Soil microbial communities from Rifle, Colorado - Rifle CSP2_plank highO2_0.1 (SPAdes) (version 2) | ecosystem: Environmental > Terrestrial > Deep subsurface > Rock core/Sediment ...
CTACGCGAGGCAATACGGCTCGCGCTTCATCAGCGTCATGCCAACCAATCTTTATGGTCCAAATGACAATTTCCATCCCGAGCACGCACACGTGCTTCCCGCGCTCCTTCGCCGCTTTCATGACGCAAAAGTATCAGGTACTAAGACCGTCCACGTATGGGGCACGGGAACTCCTTTGCGTGAATTTTTGCATGTTGATGATCTGGGCGCGGCCTGCGTCTTCCTCATGGAAAACTATGAGGATCCAGGTATCATTAACATCGGGACTGGTGAAGAAGTAAGCATAAAAGAACTCGCCGACCTCATACAGAAGGCAGTCGGCTATACAGGGATGATCGGATGGGATGCTACGAAACCCGACGGCACGCCACGCAAACTGCTTGATACCTCGAAGATACACGCGCTCGGCTGGCGTCATACCATCGGACTCCGAGAAGGGCTCGAACGTACTTATCAATGGCTCGTAGAGAATTATAAAAATATATGAACAAATATACAGGCATTTCTATCGATGATACACGGGCATCTCTCGACGCATCGAGTGCGAATATGGCCGCGACCGCTGAACAATGCGCCGACTCTGTCGCAAAAGCCGCAATTGCCCTTGCGCGCTCACTCGAAAATGGAGGCACCGCATTTTTTTGTGGCAACGGAGGAAGCGCCGCCGACGCGCAACACCTCGCAGCCGAACTCGCCGGACGCTTCTATATTGAGCGCCCCGCAATGGCGGGCATCGCGCTCACGACGAATACTTCGTCAATAACAGCCATCGGCAACGACTACGGCTACGAATTCGTCTTTTCGCGGCAACTCGAAGGATTGGGAAAGAAAGGCGATGTGCTCGTCGCTATAACGACGAGTGGCAATTCGAAGAATATTCTGGAAGCGATAAAGGTCGCGCGCAAACTCAGCATGCTTGTCATTGGTATGACGGGAGAAAAAGGTGCCGCATTTGCCAAGTTGTGCGACATCGCGCTCATCACGCCGAGCGACAAGACACCGCGCATTCAGGAAGGCCACATAGCAATGGGCCACGCCATGTGCGAGTTTGCCGAGCACGTGTTGTACGGCGCGAAATAGATTTTTTCTATTTAACCGCGAAGACGTAGTAGCCGGCGGTCGTGCTGCGTTTGTCGGTCTGAAACATCCAGTCAAGGAAACCAGCCAATGGGTTCAGGAGCCACCGGAGTTTATGTTGCATGGGTACGAAGAATGAAAGAGCGAAAAAGTATCCTCCGCGTTTCTCAATCTCGACTTCGGAAAATCCGGAGAATAATTCCCGTAGGGTGTCATCGAAGAATCTCCAGTAATCTGGGTAGTGCCCTTTGCGTGCATGGTACGGGTAGATGGACGGGACATACAAAAATATACGCCCGCCCTTTTTCAAAATGCGCTGCAGCTCCGACATCGCCGTGAGGGGATCGCGCACATGCTCAAGCACCGAGGAACAGATGATGGCATCACAATACCCGTCTTCGATGGGCATTTTGTGGATGTCGCCGACGATGTCAGCACCCGTCGAAGCATCGTAGTCGAAGGTCTTGTAGTCACAGTCTTGCAGCTCTTTTTCATACGATGCAAGCCACTTTCCGAATCGCTCCCCGCCGCCCACATCAAGGACGATCCCTTTTGCACTTCCAATCTCCGCCATTGCGGCATCTATGAATTTGATATTCCTGTCAGCGGTCATACAAATAGGGGGCGCAGAGCCGCGTCATTATTTTTCATCCATTGGTAGGTGTCCTCGACTACATGCCGAATGTTTTTTTCTGGTTTCCATCCAAGTGCTGTAGAAAATACTCGATGATCCGTTATGTAAAAACGAATATCGCCGGCACGACCTTCTGTAATCACATCGATGGGCACCTCGGCACCCGTCACTTCGCGACACAGTGTAGTAAGCTCCTGAAGTGAGATAGTGTTCAAAAGACCACCACCGATATTGAAGGTCTGTCCGTTGACTTCATCAAAATGTTCGAGTTCAAGCAGCACTGCTCGGCACAGGTCGTCAATGTGAAGAACGTCCCGAGTCTGCTTTCCCATTCCGCCAAAACCGATATAAGACAGCTGACCGCCAAAAAGGTGGCGTGCAATCCAGAGCGGCACGAACCCCTGATCCACTTTGCCGAATTGCCACGGACCTGCGATGACGCCGCAGCGATTAACGACAGCGCGTATGCCGAACATCGAGATGAATTCCTGCACGAACATCTCAGACGCGAGCTTTGTCGCGCCATAGAGCGTTCGCACACCGTCCAGAGAAAAATTCTCCGCAATGCCCGCGCCCGTTGCCCCGGTGACCATCTGTTTGTCCGATAGGGTAAATCGCGTATCACCTTCTTCCCACGCAAGGTCATTGATGGGGGCAATTGGGTACACGCGACTACTCGAGAGAAACACGAAATCGGCATTGTGTTTGCGGGCGAGCTCGAGGCAGTTCAGTGTCCCCCCGAGGTTTACGTCCGTCACATATAGCGGCGTTCCATCGCGACCCGCCAAGACAGAAGGCTCGGCGGCGCAATCGAGAATGAGGTCGGTCGAAAGCGCCTCAAGCTCGTTACGGTTTCGAACATCACCCTCTACGACCGAAATGCCTTTTTTCTCAAGGCGTTCTTTATTCAAGTGTGAGCCCGCACGCGTGAAATTGTCGAATGCGGTGATGGCTGCCTTTGGATACTTCTTTTGCATAGCAATCGAGAAGTTTGAACCGACGAATCCACAGCCGCCGGTGATAAGAATGTTCGTATAGTCTTTTGCGAGCATAGCCTTATATTACCTCACAACCGTCCTGTATACCCCCCCAAGCTTTTCTGCGAACACTTTTGCATGGATATGCTCGCGCGCGTATGCATATGCGCGTTTTCCCCACTCTTCCCTTTCGCTCACCGAAAGCCCTGTGATTTTCCGTATAGCATCCGCTATCGTTTCTCCACTTAGAGGTTCCGCGACAATGCCGCATCTCCCGTCACGCACGACCATCGGCTGATCGCTCGCGGACGAGACGATGACAGGCCGTCCCACGGCCAAATATTCCGAGAGTTTATGAGGAAACTGAAGATTGCTGACCTTCTCCTGAAGTCGCGGTGACACGAGTATATCGCAGCCCGAGAGAAATGCGATGACATCGGCGCGCTCCACTCTGCCCACATATGAGACGTGCGGGAGCATCGGGAACATCGTCTTGTCGCTCGAATCGAACCCCGCGAACTTGAACGAAATATTCTCATCTTTCAGGATTTTCGCCGCATCAATCAGATGGTGCAGCCCCTGCCACCATGCGCTGTTTCCAATATAGCCGACAACGAGGGGGGCCGATGTGTGCGCAGGCTCATACATGTTCTCAAAATCCACTGGATCCCAGACGACATGGATGCGACCGCTCCCCGCAGTCCGCTTCGCCAGAAATGTTTTTTCGGTCTTGCTGACCGCAATCACCGCATTCGAGAACCAAAGCCCCATGTAGTCCATTATTGCGAACAGGAGGCGTTTGAGCATGTTCGATGCACGCTCCTGCTCAAACCACGCCCATCCATGCATTTCGAAGACAACTTTCACAGAGCGGTTAAAAAACCACTTATACAAAAGCATGGGCGCAACAGATGCCGTCGTGAGCCCGTGAACGATGTCGGGCTTGAACGCGCGGAGCGCAACGAGCGTGGAGCGAGTAAACGCAGCGATGCCGACAAGTCCCGTCGCGTGTACCTCGGCTCCCTGTATAGGCTGACCTTCTCGAGCAACGACGAGTGCTTTATGTCCGAAGCTGACAATGGCGTCTACCGTCGTTTTTGCTCGTATCGGTGTCCCCGTCAAACGCTCCAAGCTAAAAGGACATACGACGGCGACTTTCATACTATGTGGACGAAATCAGCGAACGCGGGACCATGACCGCGAGGCCATGCAGCGTGCTGAAAATGCGCATGCGGTACGTGCTGTTGGCAGAATCGTTCATTGTCGGGTCTTCGGGCTGCTTGAATCCGAAAAGCGGCGCGAGTATGTAGCGCTCCCAGAAACCAGTGCTGGATGTGATGTATTCGTAGCTCGACTTTGGAATGGTCATGAGCGGATTACACGTCCCCAACCCGCAATCGTGGGTGGCGATGACCCATCGTCCGTCCTTCACGACCTCTCCGAGCACTTCTTTCAAAAGATGGTACGGATGCGCATCGAGATAGATGAGTCCAGGGGCAAAACTGTCCAAGATCTCTTTCTTGAAATTATTCGTAAGATCACTGAGACGCAGCTCCGCCTCCTCCCCTTTCTTAAAATATTTCACCCTGTCTTCGATATCGTAGCAGACTATCGGTGCGGTGAGGTCGAGGAGTTTTTTCATGTCAATGATGCGGCGGGTTGATTTGCCGTACTGCGTCCCTATTTCCACGATGTTCGTCGGTCGGAACTTCTTGAACAGCAGGAACAGCAGGAATGCCTCTTCGGTGCAGAGATGTTTCAACTCCCAGTGTTCGCCGAACTTCTCACCGTATTGTCGCGGATGGAGTGTTTGGTACTGTTGCCAATCGGATTTAACCTCTTCCATAGTCATGGAGAGGAACTTTGCTACTTCTGCAAATAAGGTCTCCTCTGGAACATTGGGGAATACTGGGTGGTATCCGGAAAATTTTGCAATCGTCTCTGAAACTCGCACGTGGACTTTTTTGTAGAGGTTCATATGCAGCCCGTTTTGAAAGATGATTGTACACCAAAACCCCTAAATCCCCAGAAAATCCAGCGCTTTATCAGTAAATTGCTTCCACGTATGACCCTGCTCAACAATGCGCCTGTTCACCTGTGCCGTTGCCAGAAGCTCCGCCTCATCCACTTGTTGCAGCGCGAGCAGTTTATACACGTTTGCGTCAGTGTCGTTCGTACTCAACAGTGTGAGCGAAGGATAATCGTAACCCGTCTCGGGCGTACAGGCGACCGAGAGGCCGTAACTCATCTGTTCAATGATGGTCGTCGCTTGCGGGTCCGCAGTGCTCGTATTCACGAAGATGTCGTATTCCTCGGCGAGCTTCGCCGCATACGCGGGCGTCATCACCGCAAAGTTCGACAACTTCTTCCACCCTTTAATCTCACCGCCGCCGATGTGCGCAAATTCATACCCCGGCATCTGCTTGGCGATGCGCTCGAGCTCAGCCGTGTTTTTGTACCAAGAAGTGTGCCCGATATAGATGTAGCGACGTTTTCCTTTTGGATTGAAATTTTTTTTAACGAATGGATATTCAGCAACATCAATCCCCATTGAGGTCAGGTGTACTTTGCGAAGTGCTCCGAGTGGAGCGAGTGGGGAACGCGTTTCCCAATCCCTCTCCCATATCTTCCCGCCAATGAATATCGCCCCGCCCCCCGCTTTTGCATTTTCGCCAGCGATACCGCGCAAAAATCCCGAATACTGCTCATCATGCGCATACGGCATTAGAATATAGTTCCTCTCGCTCGGAAATTCGCGAATGGTGCGCGATGCGACCGCGCTCCTGTCATCCGTAGAACTGCGGGTGTCACCGAATCCCCCGCTCGGCATCGGCTGCCCGATAAAGATATCGCCCGGCCGTATGGATGCGACCGTTTGCTCGAAATATCGGTACAGGCGTACCGTATGCCCCCGCGCCCGAATAGCACGCATCAGATTGTATGAAATGCTGTGCGGCGCCCGTATCGGGTGCTGCCATGGTACGAGCGGATCCCATGCATTGCGGTAGGGCGGTGGCAGGTGCGCGAGTGTTGCGGCACGTTCAACAGCCCTCCACATGCGCGTTTCGCCGAGAGGGACGGTGAACGCGAGGTGAACGGTTCGCATAACGTTACGCAACTTTGCGGAAGACCGAGAGGGATTCAGCGGATTCAATGAACTCGACGCGGGAGTCACTCATGAGCTCATTCACAAGCCGCGTGGGGCCTGGCCATCCCTTGTCATAGGAACCATCGGGTGTACCTTCCCTTCGGCGGGAATCATGGAAAAGCATGTACCCTCCGCGCTCCACGAACGACAACCAGTCTTCAAAATCTTTCTTCACCGACTCGTACGCATGATCGCCATCGATAAAAATCATGTCTATTTTCTGTGCCCATGTTTTCATCACATCAAAACTATACTGCGGTATGAGCGTCCATTGTTCTGTGCGTTTGGGGTCTCCAAGGGCTACAATTGCATTTTTAACACACCGTCTGCAGGTCGATTCCGTCGCCTGGAATTGACCCATCGAATCTTGGATGAACGGGTCGAGCGAGTAGAGCCGCGCTCCACCCTGAAGATGCGTCAACATGATGAGCGAGGAGCCGCCATACGCCGCCCCTATCTCGACAACTGTCTTTTTTGCTCCCGCCGCATAACGTGCGAGAAGCGCGATTTCCGCGTCTTGAAGCAACACAGGGGCATCCAAGACCGCGACGAGCCGCGCTCTATTCTGGAGATATTTTGCCATTGCTTCCCATGAACCCTGAGCCCGCACCTCTCGAACAGCCCGCGCGCGACGCGGCATGCGGCGAATCCTTCCTGCAATCGATCGTAGTCCGAACCAAGTTTTGAGGTATGACATATTCAAGTGAGAGGAGTATACCGCCCTGTCGTGATTTTTGCATCGCCTTTCGGGACCATCGGCACGGTGACGAGCGCGATGTCGTATACAGATTCAAGAGGCGCGCGGTAGCGGAAAATATTTATCACGACTCCGGCACCATATTCTTTCGTAATGGTCCGATAGAGACCGAGAAGCGGTTCCAAAATCCAAGCAAACGCGAGGGCACCGAGTGGCGCACGAAATCCAGATGCGGGCAAACTTTTTCCCATATCTACGAACGTGAAGTGGAACCAGCGGTTCTCAATGATGCCTATCATGCGCGCTTTCTTTTTGAAGTATGAAATAATGCAATCTTCCTCGAACATCGTGTAGCAGAAACTCACGACTGCATCTCCTCGTTTGATGGGAAGATTTCGTATGCTGAATGCGACGAGAGCGGCTTTTAGTAGGTGCAGTGGCCGCGCGGAATACAACACCCGATGTTCGCGCACATGCACAACGTCATCAAAATCTCTTTCGAGCGTCGAGACATCAGCTGTTTTCCTCCATCGTCCGCCGCCGACTTTTAGTATCCCCGCTTTAAGGTCTGGGTTACCCGCGCGGGCATACTTCAAGATAAGAGACGCCTGGACCATGAAGCTTGGACTTTGAACGAGCACCCACAGTTTTTTTGGTGAGCCGACAGCCTCCTTCAGACGAGCAATCGAGTGCGACTCATCTTCTTTTGCGGGTGAGCTGCGAGAGGGCACTGTGGCGTCAAGTGAGTTCAGGAAAAAACTCTCAGGTGTGCCAGCCAAATATTCTCTGTACCCGCTCATGATTTCAGGCGACAGTGCCTTTTCGAGAAGCTTGATGCCGACGAAGGCGTTAAAGCCCATAGCGTATGCGGAGACCGACGCTCCCGAACACGCACTCAGCACGAACACGATATCAGCTGCGTGCGTATAGAGAAAAACTTCCGCTACCATTTTCTCTCCCCTCTCAAAACCTTGGAGGTCAAGGTACGTGTGCTCGTCTACCTCATTGGGGTGCGGTTGATACAAGAGGCGAGAGTTCGGAAAGTTCCTGCGCATGTATGCCAACATTGCGTTGGTGCCGTCAACGAACAACTGTTTATCGAAGCCTGGCTGCTTTTCCATTCCGAGAAAATCGGCACCGAAGAAAACCGCGGTCTCGTCCCGAGTTTTAACGGACCCGATAACGCCAGAAAGCCCATACGGGAAAGCAATCTTTTCGGCTATACCCATGCAGGGAGTATAACAAAATCAAGAAAACAGCGTATCCTTGCGACGCAATTTTGCCGCGATGGGCTTTTCTGACTCAAGAATTTCTTTGATTTCTTTGCCGAGATATTTTGGCAAGACTCGCAGCTCCCCCATGAGCCTCTGCCAGCCGGGGACCTCTAAGCTCGCCGCATGGTCAGAACCCCACATGGCGCGGTCAAGCGTCATGTGTCGTTCAATAACACAGGCGCCAAGCGCTGCTGCCACAAGCGGCGGGTAGGCACCCACTTCGTGCCCCGAGTACCCAATCAGGGCTTTCGGGAACTTCTTGATGAGACGGGGAATATTTGCGAGGTGAAGGTCTTCATCTTTTGCGGGATAGGTAGAGATGCAGTGGAGGATGATGAGCCCCTCCTCGCCCAAAATATCGACGATTTTGTCTATCATCTTGTCATCAGACATGCCCGTCGAAACAATGATGGGGCGCTTCTTCGCTTTGATATATCTCAAAAGCTCTTTGTCGGTATTCGAGGCAGAAGCGACCTTGTAGGCGACTGGTTTGAATTTTTCAAGAAAATCCACCGACTCTTCATCCCACGGCGAGGCAAACCACAAAATTCCCTTCTCTTTGCAGTATGCATCTATCTCTTTGTATTCGGGCGCACCGAATTCAAGGATGCGCTTCAGGTCGCCGTTGGTCGTGTCTTCGGGATCTTTGTTGAGGCGCGCCCACGCTTTTTTATCCAAAATGTCATACCCGTATTTCTTCTGACGCAAGCGGGCATTCGTAATGAGCGTTTGGTCGATGGGGCGCGGGCGCGCGAGCTCCTCTTTCGTATAGACGACATCTATCGTGCGTTTCTGAAATTTCACCGCATCGCAACCAGCTTCGAAGGCTGCGTCAATGAGCTTCTTTGTCACCTCGACGGAACCGTTGTGATTGATGCCAATTTCCGCGATGACAAAAGGCGGTAGATTGTAGCCGATTTCCCTATTTCCTATCTTCACGACCTTTGCCTTTTTTGAGGTTTTCATGACACCCGCAGCGTATCACGGGGACACAACCTCCTCAACTCGCGATTTTATCGGTTGGGATGAGGCACTTTCTTGCCGCCGACGGTATCGGCAACCATGTCTGCGGGCCAATTTTTCGGGTCTACTTGCATCGGGTCGTCTATCCAAAGCGTATGAAGTTCATCGAGAACGTCCGATGAAAGCGGGCCCTGCTCGGCGGCCGCGAGCGCTGTTTGCATGTGCCTGAGCTTGTTTGTCCCGACGAGGACGCTTCCTACTTCGGGGCTCGAGAGCGCGAATCGAAGGGCGAGTGTGGGGAGATCCATTCCAAGTCCCTCGGCTATCTTCTTTGCTGCATCAGAATTCTGCTTGAGAGGCGCCAGCACGGGTGAAAGATACTCGGCGGCAGGCGTGAGTGCGCCTTTGAGGAGCGCCGAGCGATTGATGATGCCGATGTTGTGTTTTTTTGCTTCCACAAATATTCTTCTCTCCATGCGCTGGTCGAGGATGCTGTGCGCAAGCTGCAACACATCAAAATAGCCCGACTCAATTGCCGCGAGTGGCGCTTCCTCGCCGCGAGTGGAAATGCCGACAAAGCGTACGAGCCCCGCATCTTTCAATTTTTGTGTCGCTTGTATAATGCTCCCGTCGCGGATTCGCTCCGCCGTACCCCCGTGCACTTGCACGAGCTCCAAGTGGTCAAGTCCGAGCTTTTGCAGGCTAGATTCTACTTCACTCCTCATCAGTTTTGCCAATTCTTCGTCGCTAATCTTTTCTCCTTTATCCAAGACGTGCCCGCACTTGGTGCTCACAATAACGTTCGGGAGTTTTGCCACGCCAGATTTTCCGATGCGCTCTTCGGCGACCCCGTAGAATGAGCCTGTATCGATAAGGGTGACCCCGCGCTCCATGACCTCATGCAAAAATGTGATGACCTCATCTTCAGGTGGCAAATCCCGCGGCCCGATGCCGTAGATGTAGCCAATCGTCGTCGTACCGAGCCCTATCTCGGAAACTTTGAGCCCCGTTCTGCCCAGTGTGCGTTGTTTTAGCAAATCTGACATAGGGCTATAATGCCACGATGGAGGAAAAAGTCCCACTCATCGGCGTATTGGAGGGCCGTCTCACGCCCTCGCGCGGACGCGGGATACAATTCTTTCCCGATGATGCTTGGGAGAAGGAATTTGAGGATGCAAAGAAAATTGGCCTCTCTTCTATCGAATTGCTTATCCGTCCCAAAGGATTGCGCGAGCATCCACTGATGACGCCCGAGGGTCGTGCGCGCTTAAGCGAACTTGTTCAATCAACGGGAATAACTATCCCCTCTGTGCACGGCTACTTTCAACCCGAGGAGCGGTACGCGACCGATCTAGAGGATGCGGTCAAGGCGACCTCGAAGATTGGGGCGAAAGTCGTCCTCGTCTCTTTCTTTCACGAGAAAAAGCTCTCGCCCGAGAGCGATGCGACGTGGAAGCGTGCGCATGAGCTTCTCGGTCCTGCTGCCGCGGCGGCAAAAGATATGGGCGTGCAGCTCGGCATCGAGGCGGAACTCCCCGCCGCAACGCTTGTCGAATTCATGCAGCAGGCACTAGCCCCCGAAGCATTCGGCGTATACTATGACCTAGGCAACCAATTCGCGTGCGGATTCCCTGTCGCCGATGAAATCCGGCAATTACGGGAGAAAATCGTAGGCGTGCACGTGAAAGACAGGTTGCCAAATACCGACCCTGCGGTCGAAAGTAGGACCGTACCGCTCGGCGAAGGATGTGCTGATTTCAAAAACGCATTTGCCGCTTTGAAGGAAATCGACTACTCGCGTCCGCTCATTATTCAAGGCGCACGCGGAGAAGACGGGGACGAACTCGAGCGCAATAGGAAATATAAGGAATTTATAGAAAACGTATGGCAGAACTAGAATTATTTTCACTGAAAGGACGCGTTGCAATCGTTACGGGCGGCGACGGGCGGCTCGGTATCGAACACGCGAAAGCGCTTATTGCCGCAGGCGCAAAAGTGTATTCATTTGATACTGCCCGCTCCGATGAACTTGCGAAGATTGCGACGCATATCGATGTCGATATTACCTCGCCCGAGCAAATAGCGGATGCCGTCGCGGCTGTGGTAAAAGAATCGGGGAGCATCGATATCCTCATCAACAACGCCGTCATTGACCCTCCCCTCCCCAAAGAGGGCGAGGCGGGCTGGGAAGACTACACAGAATTCCCGAAGGCGCAGTGGGAGAAAGAAATCGCCGTCGGTCTCTCCGGCGCGCAATATGCTATCCAAGCAGTCGCGGCGCAGATGAAAAAGCAAAAGAAGGGCTCCATCATCAACATAACTTCGACCTCTGGTATTACGGCGCCTAATCACGCGAAATATCCTGCAGGACGATTCAAATCGGCCGCCTACCCTACCGTCAAAACGGCGCTTCTCGGTCTTACCCGCGCGTGGGCATCATACTTCTCCGCTGTCGGTGCGCCAGACGTGCGGGTGAATGCGGTCGCCTTCGGCGCGGTCAATTTCAAAGAGATTACGCCCGAACTTTTGGAAAAATTGAAGGGTCGCAACATGCTCGGTCGCCCCGCGCGACCAGACGAGTACCATGGAGCAATTGTCTTCCTCGCGAGCGATGCCTCCGCATTCATGACCGCGCAGACGCTGGTGATGGATGCCGGTCAGACGGCTTGGTAGATTACTTCCCAAAAAACTCAATCGTCTTTTTGAGCGCGGCTGCTTGAGATTTTCGCTCTGCGGCAGTGTTCTGATTGGTGGTGAATTGCAGCATACGCGGCTGCAAATGTTCTGCCACGGGACACTTCGCGTCTTTCAAAAATCCTTTTACGTGCATGCCTTGATCGGGAATATCGTCAAAGAATCTCCCCTTCTCGGAGACGAGCGCGGCAGCAGGCTCGCGGTACGCGAGAGACCATGCGGCATAGATACTGTCCCCGCCGAGCTCCATGAATTTTTTGCGGAAGTCATACCACGTAATGCCCTTCTTCTCGCCCTCAAAAAGCACGCCGAGCGTAAAATATGAATTCACCTCGTTGCCCGTCACTTTTTGTGGCTTGAGCCATGTGCATCCTTTCAATGCCTTCAAATATTCGTCAGCCATCTTGATGCGCTTCTCCACAAATTCATCGAGTCGCTCGAGCTGGGCAAGACCGACCGCCGCAAGAATTTCCGAAAAGCGATAGTTGTATCCAAATCCGTTGTGTCGCAAGTATGCAGGGTCCTGTACTACATCTTTCATACTCTTCACGGTGCGGCGGTCAGCAGCAGTATTCTTGAAGCCATGGTTGCCGAATTTGCGCATACGCAGCGCTAACGTCTCATCATTGGTGATGAGCATGCCCCCATCACCTGTCGTCATGTGTTTTGTCGCTTGGAAACTAAAGCTGCCCGCATGTCCGATGGTGCCGGCAAGCCTCCCCTTCTTGTCTTTGCCCAAAAAACATTCCGCGCAATCTTCCAAGACGTAGATATTGTGCTTCTTCGCGATATCCATGACGGCCTCCATATCACACACGCCACCGTAGGTGTGCACGGCAAATATCGCTTTCGTGCGCGGCGTAATTTTTCTCTCGATATCCTTCGGGTCAATCATAAAAGTATCGGGGTCGACGTCCGCGTACACAGGACGCGCGCCCGCCTGCAGAATAGTCGAAGTGCACATGAAGGGCGTAAGCGGCGGGGTTATCACCTCATCCCCCGGCTTCACACCAAACGCCATGAGTGCTTGATGTAGAGTCGACGTGCCGGAGTTTGCGGTGACCGCGTATTTCACGCCGAATTTCTCCGCAAATGCTTCTTCGAAGCGCGCATTCATGCCACCCGCGAGACCGTTCGCCAAAAGCTCTTTGACGTATTTCAGCTCGTTGCCTCTGAAGCGCCATGCGTTGCTTGGTTTCTTTTTCATTTGATTTTGCGAAATCATGCCGCGTACCGTCCTTTGTTACGCGGTCTTTACCTTCAATGTCGTCTTTTTTGCCTGATTGTCAAGAAAATCCTTCTGGCGGAAATAATTTATCTCGTTGATTTCGGGCTTTGCGCGCAAGAGGTTCAAGATGTCAGGTGTCGGTACCGTATTGGTATTTGTTCCAAGTTCCGCAAACATCCGCTCAAAAAATGCCATATCCTCTGGATAATCGAGCGTCATCCGCACGCCGTCCAAATGGTACACAGGGTCCTCCACCTTCAATTCCACCACGTTGAAAAGCCCCGTGTCGGTAAAGTAGACCCACATCATTTCGGTGTCCGTGCTGTCTTTTATTTCACACACTTTTTTGAGCGCTGCGGCTGAGAAACAATAGGTGAAGGCGCCGCACGCGAGCGTTTTGGCTCCTTGTATAAAATCGGGCTTCTCGCGTTGTACCTGCCCGATTGCAAGCTCGCACAATTCAGGCGCGAAGAAGAGGTCATCCGCATCTATCGTCAGAATGTAGTCGGCGCCGCACATCTTCGCCGCGCCATTCCATCGTTCGAGCTTGTCGTCCAAGCTTCCGCGAAAACACAGAATTCCCTCCTGCTGTGCGATAGCGGCGAGGCTGTCGTCTTCCGCTCGATCCGTCGTACACAACACAATGCCTTCGAGCCCGCGTATCATCTTCGTGCGGTCGATGACATGCTCGATGACTCTCCTCCCTTTGATTGGAAGGAGCATCTTGTGCGGCAAACGACTCGAGTCGCTTCTGGCCGTAATGAAGGCAAAAAACTTCATGTCGGCAGTATATCAAGTATTGCGACAAGCTGGCGCACACCGCGCTCTGGCGGTAGCATGGGCGGACATGTTTACGCGTCCCAAAAACACCCTTCACTCACTTTTGCGGTGGAGCGAGCAATACACCAAAACCGATATGCTCTACATGGCGCATGGCGGATTTTGGCTCACCCTCGCCAAAGGAGTGGGCATGAGTTCATCGCTCCTCCTCGCCGCCGCGATGGCGAATCTTATTCCGCTGGAGGTATTCGGAAACTACAAATTCGTACTGTCAGGGGCAGGTATTATCGGTGCCTTTACCCTCACGGGAATGGGGTCTGCAATCATCCAAGCCGTCGCGCGGGGGTATGAGGGGGCACTGAGCTCGGGCACCCGTGAATACCTGAAATGGAGCCTTGGCATGGTCGGCATCTCTTTGGCTATCGCGCTGTACTACTTCGTCAACGGCAACAACACACTCGCCATTTCGTTCCTCTTGGTTGCCGCAATCAATCCTCTTCTCATCGGTTTTTCCTTTTTCAGCCAATTTATTTCCGGAAAAAAAGACTTCAAAACGCAATCTATTTATGACAGCGCCGCTGACCTCATCCCGGCACTTATCTTGATAGGTTCTCTTTTTCTCACACAGAATCCGATACTCATCATTTTGGTGTACTTCGCATCAGGTATAAGTATAAACCTCCTGCTCCACTACGCGACGATGCGGAAATACCGACCCAACACGAACGTTGACCCCGAGACCATCCCCTACGCAAAACATTTGAGCCTTATGGGGATGATAGGGAAAGTCGCCGAGAACATCGATAAGGTCCTTGTCTTTCATTACCTCGGCGCGGCCCAACTTGCCATATACGCGTTTGCGCAAACTCCTATCGGCCAGCTCAAGCTGCTCAACGATATCCCCGCGAAGCTTGCGCTCCCGAAATTAAGCGGGCAAAGCTTCACGGTACTGCAGAGCTCCCTTCCGAGAAAAATCTTTCTCCTTGTGGGAATTATGCTTGTCATTGTCGCCGCCTACATAATCATGGCACCGTTTCTTTTCAAGCTCTTATTCCCCAAGTACCTAAGTTCCGTCATCTATACCCAGATTCTGGCTCTCTCCCTGATATTCGCACCAGGCTCGATGTTCAGCGAGGCACTCACGGCGCATATGAAGAAGAAGGAGCTTTACGTTTCGCAAGCCATTCTTCCCCTTACGAAGATCGGTTTGTTCCTCCTCCTGCTCCCTCTTTTTGGTATCTGGGGGGCTATAGGGGCAACTATTCTTTCGCAAGCATTGATGTTCGTACTTTCCGCATACCTATTCTGGCAGTCAAAGCTGAAAACGTCTTAATCTGTTATGCACTCGTGGCACGGACAAAGAGAAAAAGTATTGGAAATGTATCATGCGGTGAGCACTTCTTATCCCGCTCAGATGCGAATCGTTCGATTCATCATCTCCGGCGGGGCCGCCACGACCGTCAATCTCGGTACCCTTTTTACCCTCACACACTTTTGGGGAGTCTGGTACATTTACTCATCAATCGCCGCGTTCGCAGTGTCTTTTTTTGTGAGCTTTACTCTGCAGAAGCTCTGGACATTCGGAGACACGTCGCGTGACCGCGTGCATGTTCAAGCGGCACTGTTTCTCTCTGTCATTCTCGTGGCACTCGGCATAAACACGGCGCTTATCTACCTGTTCGTCGAATATGCGCACACGCACTATCTTATCGGGCAATTTGTGAGCGGTCTTTGTATCGCCGTCATCAATTTCTTGAGCTACAAACACCTCGTATTTCGGGATACCGTGAATAACGTCGGGAATGATGCGCGACTCAAACAGATGCCAATTCGTATATCGGCCACCTACGTGCTCTTTCCGGTAGTGGTCGTCACGCTTTTCGCATTCCTTGCGTCCTATCGACTCTCCGAAAATCCGCCGACATGGCTCGACGAAGGGAGCATAACGCAAGTGTCCATCAACCTTGCGCAAAGCGGCACGTACGGCATCCAAACGGCGCCTGGTCACTTCATCTCAACTGATTTTCTCACTACGAGCTTCCCTGTCATCTACCCCGTCGCGGTATCGTTCTCTCTTTTTGGTATCGACATCTTGAGTGCGCGCGTGGTTATGGTGCTCTTCATGGGGCTTCTCTGCCTCTTTTCATACCTGTTGATCCGTGCAGTGGCTCGTGAAAGAAAATATCTGTTATCGCTCTCAGCTCTGTATCTGCTCGTCACATTTGCGCCCCTCTACGGACACGGCAAGAACGTGCTCGGCGAAATACCTGGATTGATGTTTTTCGTCGCTTCCCTCGTCTCCTTTCATTTCGCTCAAAGGCGCTCTGTCTTGTGGTCATGGATACTCTCTGGCGCACTCGCTGGGCTTTCGATGGCTACCAAGCCCATCTACCTATTCATCATCGCCCCATCCATGATTCTAGTCTTCCTCATACGGCGAAAAAGGATTTCCATCGCTAGTATATATGCATATGCCGCGGGCGCTGCAGGCATTCTCGCAGTGTGGTTTTTTGTCCACATCGGGAGTATCGAGGCGCTCAAACAAAATTTTTTCGCAGCCAATGCGGCGAACGCCACGCTTTCGGATCGTCTTTTGCATACCAGCACGCAATTCGTTTCCGAGCTTCAGCCGATGTACTTCCTCGGTCTTCTCGGGCTCTGGTGGATGTCGATGCTCCTGCGGAGATGGCATGCGGTCGAAATTTCGACCGTAGAATTGTATGCCGGTATTTTTTCTGCCGTCAATTTTATTCTCTATCTCGCAAGTCGGGGGTTTTATAGATATTTTTTTCCGGCAGAAGCGCTCGCACTCGTCTTCTTGCCGCTCGCGCTTTATCAAGTGCCGATGAAAGGCCTGTATCGCGATTATTTTCTCAAGGGTTGCGCTGCATTCATCGTGTTCCTCGTACTCTTTCAGGGATACCAGACGTTTTTCCACTCATGGATTGCCGAGTTCAAAGACAGCACCCGCTCCGCACTCCTTTCCGAGCACCTACGAGGCATCCAGAAAGACAAAAGTATCTTTTTCTACAATGTTCCCGAAGCGGTTATCTTTTTTCCTTCTCAAAATTATTATCAATACCTGCGATACGGCGACAACGTCCTTCGCGGCGAAGAAAACTTGCCATTTCTCTTTGCAGGTTCTGCTGACTTCGTCTTAGTAGACCAAAAGTTCCCAGACACGGATAAAATCTTACCTCTTTACAAAGAGGTCGCGCGTTTTGATAAGTATGTATTGTACGAAAATACTGAATCGAAGAGCGGCAGGTAGCGGCGCTCAAAAACTATTCTCCGCGATTAATCTCAGCCAAGTCAGCTCTAACCATCATTTTCACCAACTCTTCGAAATCCACTTTTGGTTTCCAGTGCATGGTCTGCTGTGCTTTTCGTGCATCCCCCAATTTGAAATAACTCTCTATCGGTTTATAGAACTCAGGCACGACTTGTACAATCTTCCTTCCTGCGCCGTCGGTCGCATACGCATTGACATCATCCCCCTGCCAAGAAAGTGGCATGTCGAGGGCGCGGGCCGCGACGTTTATAAGATCCCTCACAGAATGAAGTTCGCCTGTGGCGATGACCATGTCCTCCGGCGTCTCCAATTGGAGCATCTGCCACATGGCGAGTACATAATCGCCGGCAAATCCCCAATCACGGCACATATTCAGATTGCCAATCGAGAGACACGCCTCCTTCCCACATCGTATCTTCGAAAGCGTTCGGGTAACCTTCCTGCTCGCGGATTTCTCCGCGCGCCGTGGAGATTCATGATTAAATAAAATGGCGGAGCACGCAAAAACTCCCCCTTCGTCGCGCGCGCGCATAACGAAATCTCTATCGGTCATCATCTTCGATTTCGCATACGGATTGAGGGTGGTCCAGTCACGCTCTGAGCTCTCATTCAGGGGCGCTCCGGAAGGGATAAACACCTCGCTCGAAGACGCTTGCAGAAAACGGACATCTTTGTTGACCCTGAGTGATTCATCAATCAATATCCCAACGCTCTTATAGTTAACGTCTAGAGTCTTTTGTGGAGATGCAAATGCGGTTTTCAGATCGGATATGCCGCCGAGATTGTAGACCTCGTCCGGCACGGCGATATCCACTGCCGCCCTCAAAGAATCAGGGTCTTCAAGATCTCCCAAGAGAATCCGGACCTCGCCCGGGACATTCCGTGCATCGTCTTGTGCCCGCACTAATCCGAATACCGCGTACCCTTTCGATACTAGCAATTCGGACAAGTACAATCCGTCTTGTCCCGCAATCCCAGTGATGAGTGCTCTCTTCATAGGAGGCGTCATCCTCCGATAATCTTCACCTCCGGCAGAGGAACAATGAATTTCGTACCTTGCGCCATGAGTTCGGCTTCTCTTTTCATAAATCCTTCCGTAAAACTGTACGGCAAAGAGAGCAGGTAATCAGGCTTCGCAGCTCGCATCTCCGCCTCATCTTTTATTGGAATATCGGAACCAATGATGTACTTGCCGTGTTTAAAGGGATTGGAATCGGCCGCGGCAACGATTTCATCCTTACCAATACCACAGTACTGGAGGATTGTGTTGCCCTTGGTAGACGCGCCATACACCCAGATAGTCTTCCCTTCTGCTTTAATCTTCCTGCAAAGCTCTTGCAGATCCGTGCGCGTTTTCTCAATACGACGCATAAACTTCTGATACGTTGCAAGCTCGTAGACACCCTCTTGCACCTCTTTGCGAAGGTTTGCATGAAGGCGTTCCGTCTGCGGAAATTTCGCGCAGCCCTTTTTCTTCACGAAGACCCGGAAACTTCCTCCGTATACGTCATTTTCCAATACGTCGAATACTTCGAGACCGACTTGCTCCATAAGCCACTGCATATGCAGTGTCGCATAATAGCCCGCGTGCTCGTGGACGATGTTGTCGTACATATTCGTCCGAATCATGGCGGGTAGATACGCCATTTGGATTATCCATACGCCTTCGTCGTCGAGGCAGCTGGTCGCATCACGGGCAAGCTTCAGTGGATCATCGAGGTGATAGAACATCGCAATACTGAAGATGAGCTTCGCTTTCTTCTTCGAAACTGCGGCAAATGCTTCGGCATTAAAAAAATCGTGCACCGAGGTGTAATTCGGAGAATCGAGGAGCGAGGCTACATTCTGAGCTGGGTCGATATTAATGAGTGTGAACGGATCATTTTTGAAAAAAGAGAGCAGCGTCCCGTCGTTGCCGCCGACGTCGAGAATAACGTCTCCCGACTCCATATGCTTCAATGCGCGCCCGCTCTCGGCTACATCTTCGAGGATGCGGGACATTGATGAGTTGGTACTGCTTGTGTAGGGATACGCGTCGTACATGGCAGTGAGGTCGAGCCGGTGACCCAGCTGTACGAGTCCGCAGGTCGTCCCGTCTTCCTTCTTGCGGCACATGACGAGATCGAGCGGATACTTAGTTGCATCTTTTCGATATTCGAGAGTCTGGGGAAATACCGAAGAGAGATACTGCTCCCCGATATCAATGCATGGAATGAGGTCCGTATTTCCGCATACGCGACATCGTTCGATTTTGGGAGCTACTTTCAAAGTTGATTTTTGCATGCGGTCTCAGCTATCTTACGGTGCCACCTTCCAATTATCAAGAAACGCGAGTACATCCCGTGCGTCCGGGAAGTCCGCTTCGGGGTTAGCTATCTCTTGATGGTCGAGCGCGCCTTCGAAGATAATATTTTTACCGAGGTGCCTCGCGACGTCCCGCAGGGCAAAAGCATTGCGCGCACCGACTTCGACGACTCCGCTGCGCTCAAGATGCGTCGCCATCCACTGCGCGACGAAATCGAGTGGCGTGAAGCAATACCGGCTGTCGCCATCCACGTACACTTTCTTTCCCTGCATCATATCCACGAGTACACCTTTCTCTAGTTTCGGGCTGTACATGGCGCCCAAACGTACGATGAGGTTGCCGCCAAAATCGCACAGCTTCTCCGCCGCTGCCTTATGCCGCCCATACACGGTATCAAGCTGGCAC